>Ga0265298_10000524_pt1 | contig 56961 bp, 85 predicted proteins | sample AusTroGonzalo_MG_3_FD_193486 | JGI IMG/M metagenome (GOLD analysis project Ga0265298, IMG submission 193486) | Bovine rumen microbial communities from tropical cattle in Woodstock, Queensland, Australia - Gonzalo_01 | ecosystem: Host-associated > Mammals > Digestive system > Stomach > Rumen ... | reverse complement strand
ACCTAAAAATTATGCTAACTATTTTAGAGAGTTTAACGGAATGTACGCAGACCCAACAATAAAAGGAGTATATGTTAGCGATGTTTTAGATACTATTTATAGCGATTAGGGAGAAGTTGGCGAAAAAATTTTTGACAACCTGTATGACGAAAGTGGATATGTAACAGAAAAAGGATTAGTTAGAGCGTTACAGAAAGAAATTTCCTCCCTTAAATAGTCATTAACAAAAGATAATAAATAGTCAGATAAAATAAAACAATAGATAAAAGATTTAAACGAACTTATATCGGAAATAAATAAATATGGGTTTGATAAGGATTACGGAAATAAAAAAGGAAGATTATATCTTGTAGATATCCCCGATAATGATGTTTTAATTAGAAAAGGTGTATCGTTTAAGGATTAGCCACCAAAGGTACAGTAGGCGATAACCAAATATATAAAACAACTTAAATCGGTTCGTGGATTAACACAACAACAAGAAAACGAAATTTTAAATAGTAAAAACATTTACAATACATTATGTAAAGTGTATATGGAAAGTGGTAATCTTACTTATGACCCTCATGATACAATTACCCAAATGAGAGTTTCTAAGGGTCTTAATACTTATGGATGTAAAGGTATTTCTTATAACGGTCGACTGGATGGAGAATGTGTTGTTGTATTTGACAATAAGGCAATTGATATCCTGTCTAAGTTTAAGAAAGAAGAGGGCAAATGGTTACAAGAAAAGCCAGAAATTAAGAGAGAATTCACCAAAGAGCAACAAAACAGGATTAACCGTAGATTACAAGAAAACAAACAACAATCCACAACACCACAAAACAATACCCGTTATATGGCATCGAGCAATAATCAAAATATAACTGATGACCAAATCGCAAGATAGCATTCCAATACACGCTCCGTATCATTCACAGCATCGGCACAAAAGAACCCAACAAACAAAAAGATAATGCAATACTTCGATAGCAGAAAGAAAGACTTCGAAAGAATGATAGACCCAAACACTAAAAAGGTAACATACACCAGAAGAAGACCTGAAGCACATCATACTAGTAATATAACTTACAACGATGTTAATGATAAAGTTGTAACTAAAACAGAAAAATACGGAACAAAATTCAAAATAAAAGAAGAACTGTTTAATGATAAAGAAGCAATTAAAAAGTTGGCGTCAGACCTTGGTGTACCTGAAGCATATCAAAAAATGATGGTTTATTCTCTGCAAGGACAAAAGGCAAATGTCGCATTAACAGAGGGTATTGAATATAACGGTAAGACGGTAAAAGGATTATATAAAATTATGGGTATGATTCCTGAAGAGTTACAACCTAAGTTTACAAAATATGCTATCGCATTCCGTATCATTGACCTCGAAAAAAATAGACCAGATATTGTACAGAAAATGACCGCAGACGAAGCAAGAGAATACATAAAAGAAATTTAGAATAATAAGGAATTAGCGGACTTATTTGAGAAAACAAGAAAAGATTTTGTTGAATATAATATTGCTATGTTATATGACTCTCTTGTAACTAATGGCGTTTTATCAAAAGAAAAGTTTAATGAATTGGTTGCGAAAGACCCGAACTTTGTACCGTTATCTAAAATTATGGACGAAGATGTTGATTTTGGATATCAGTCTGTTCGTGGTGCAAGGTCTTTGATTGATATTAAATCACCAATTAAAAGCATTAACAGTTCTGTTCGTGAGATTAAAAACCCATTTGCAGAAATGGAAAAGAGGACATATGAATACTACAACACTGGCGCAAAAAATAAGGCGGCGTTAACCTTAATTAATGATGTGGTAAATAAGATAGATGTTTTGGTTGACGGCGATAAAATTGCAAGAGGTCAGGGAATTTTAAGAAAGGTACAAGTCCAAGAAAAAGACGGAAAGATAATTACTAAACCAGACCCAAAGAATAGAATATTCTATGTCTGCAATAATGGTGTTCATGAGTTCTATCAGGCAGCAGACCCAGTGGTTTACGCCGCAATGAAGAACTTTACCGAACAACAAGCACAAGAGATGAGTAAAGTATTAGACATAATGAATAAAATCTCTAAGGGAATGGCAACGGTAGTTAGAGAGTCCGCAACAATAACTTATGACTTTGGCGGTAACAACGGTATTCGTGATACTCTTGGGGCTTTTGTTTCGTCTGAACATGGGTTTATTCCTATTTATGATACTATCTGGGGTATAATGTAGGTTAGAAAAGGGAATAAGAGCCATTACTACAAAGAGTACTCTGGACAAGTTGGATAGTATGCAAAGTCCACAAGAGGAGAACTCTTAGCGAATAACACATTTAAGGTTCCGTCAAGACAATTATATGAAGGTTATATTAAAGAGGTTAAGAAAAACTACGCTATTGCAACAAACCCAAAATATACCACAGCACAAAGAGCGAAAGCATTCTTAAAGATGATTTTCGGAGCACCGTTTATGGCGTTATATACAAACGCACAAAACTTCAACGAAATAATTGAGCAAGGAACTCGTGTTGCGGAATACAAAAACGCAAGACAGGGTTATAACGGAATATGGGATAGAATTCAAAAAGGTGGACTGGCGTGGAACGTTGATGTTTCGAAAGATGTGGTTGATAAAGCAATCGCCGCATATAAAGCCCTTGATGTAACATTATTCTTCCAACAACACGGTAACCTTGGTAAAAGACTTAATCAATACACACCATTCTTCAACGCTTATTTATTAGGTTTAGAAAAGACATTAAATTCTCTTGACTTACTATTTAGCGGTAAAGACGCAATGAACCAAACAAATAAAACATTACAAAAAGAAATGTTATTTAAAGTTGTATTCTTTACTCTTATGGGTGTTGCCGCTTCCGCAGCAGGTGCAGGCGATGACGACTACGAAGAAGCACCAGATTGGGAAAAGAATACGTTCTGGATATTACCTATGGGCGTAAGATTTGGTCGTGATGAAATCTTTGGAAGAACGATTGGTAGAATTGCAGAAGAGGCATACACGCAGGCACTCCACAAAAAGTTTGATGTTAAAAAGTTTAGCGGAATTGCTATTGATGCATTCGCTCCAAATAATATTATGCCAACAATACTGGATATATATGGCGGTCTTTATATGAATAGAGACTCGTTTACAAAACGGGATATTGTGCCAGAAAGAATGAAAGCACTGCCTGGTCCAAAACAAATTGACATGTATACATCAAATATGGCAAAAGATTTTAGTTCTGTTATGTATGCACTCGGCATTAATGTAAGCGCAAAACAAGTTAACTATCTTCTGTAGAAACATTTTACCAATAGTTTTAAATATGCAGAGGATATGTATTCATTAATAACTGGAAAAGAAAGTAATACGATGGCTCGTGGTTATGACAAGAATGACGCTACAGGAGAAATTGTTGGATTCCTTAAAGACGATGTCCCAAGACCACTTAATCGTATTACTGGTAAGTTTATAACAAACAGAACACAATACCAGTCTATAAACGAGTTTGAAGATAAATATAAAGAAATTAAAGGTAAAGAAAAAGCAAAAGATTTAAATCCTCTCACAAAAGAAGAATAGATAAAATGGAAGAAATTTGAAAAGGCAGAAAAAGACATGAATAAAATTAGAAAGAAACTTAAAGAAATAAGAGAAAATAAAAATCTTAAACCTCACCAAAAGGAAGAAAAAGCACGACCTCTGTTTAAGTTGTAGGTAGAAATTGCAAAGAAGGCTCTTGGTAAGGAATAACAATAAGGGGTGGCACTACGCCACCTCTTTTTTAATGAGGTGACAGTATGACAATCACGATAAATAAAGAACAAGTCTTTAAAACGCTCTTTAAAATCATTCCGTTTATTCTCGTTTTTGCGGTCGGCTGTTTCGCAGGATACAAGTTAGCACCAGTCAAGACCGTAACCAAAGTAGAGACCAAAGTGGAAACCAAGTATGTGGAAGTCGAGGGCAAAACCAAGACGGAAGTGTAGTATGTGTATAAAGAATCTCCAAAGGACGCCGATGTGGAGATTACCAATACTAAACCTACGGTTTCCGTAAACGGAAAGAAGTACGAATTCGAGAAACTGCCTGACGAGAAATACAAGTTCGAGAACGGAAAACTTCAGGTAGAGCAAGGATATAACTTAAAGATTGACGCTTCGGCTTTAGTCCCGAAGTAGCCGAAGTGGGGTGCTGATATTGGATACAGTAATCATGGAGTTTATACTGGGGTACGTTATAATTTCAACCGTAACGTGTCTGCTTTTGTGGGTGGCACTCCGAGAGCGGTAAGTAACAGAGATAAGTTTGTAGGTGGCGGGATTACCATTAATTTCTGATGGTGACTGCCACCTTTTTTAATCTAAAAAACTTGTCCGTTTCACAATCCTTGACACTGTTTCTCATTATGCTATAATTTAAGTGAGAAATTAAAACACGAAAGGAGTTGATGAAACATGAAGAAGTACGATTATGATTATCTATTACTATTTTCTCTGCCATCTTGCCCGCAGTGCAAAGGACTGGCACAGTCGTTGGCAAAGACTGGACTGGAATATGAGAAGAGTGAAGAGTACGAGAAGTATGGCGTAACCGAAGTACCTACTCTTATTCTGATGGAGTCAAAGAAAGGGCATCGGCATGAAGAAGCCAAACGCCATACAGGGTTTATGACGGAAGACGAATTAAATGAATTCGTCAAAGGTACATCTTGTACCAGATGGATTGTTAAAGATAAAAAGGTTGTTGAATGAAAGGAGATATTGGTATGGCAACAAAACACCAACAGGCGGTTGAAGCATTCAAGTTTTTGAACAACTACTGTAATAACGGAAATTGCAGAAATTGCACATTTTCTATTTTAGGAGATTGTCCGTTTTACATCTTAGATGAAGAGTCTATTCAGAAGATTACTGATGAAGCGAAACGATTAGGAGATGATAACGATGATGGTAGCACCATAGATTAAACACTATAATTTAGATTTTACTTCGCTTGCGTAGCGGAATGTGACGGACACAATCGTTGTCCACCACACTGGTAACCCGACAGACGATGACCTGAGTGCAGAATAGATTCACGATATGCATCAGGGATAGGGATGGTCTGGTATCGGTTACCATTATGTTGTTAGAAAGAACGGTTAGATTGAGTAGGGCAGACCGCACTGGACGATTGGTGCACACGCCTACGGAGAAAACTCTCACACTATCGGGGTTCATGTGAGCGGTAATTTTGAGATTGGAGAACCCACTAAGTACCAAATTGAGTCACTTGCTTACCTGTTAGGTTATATCTGCAGTATGTATGGGTTAGACCCGAGCGAGGATATTGTAGGTCATAGAGACCTGATGCCCACCGCTTGCCCAGGTGAGAACCTGTACGAGTAGTTAGATGAGATTAAGGGCAAGGCAAGATGGTATATGGAGAATTATAAGTCGGGAGATTGATACCGAGAAAGGAGAATATTATGAAAGGTATTATTGATGGCTTAGTTGCGTTTATAACATTAGTACTTGGATTACTTTTAGCATTCGTTATGGCGTTACCGTTGCTTATTTTGAAATACGGTACAATTGCTCTTGCGATATATGTAGTATACAGAATTGGACTTTATTTGTTCGGGTAAAGGGGGAACAGGTATGAATAGACAGGACAGAGAGAATGCGAAGAATGTGTGGATTGCGAAGCAGTTGGAAAAGCAAAATGTATGGAAATACTTACGAGCGATGAAGAAAGTATTAAACCATGCGAAAAGAGACAACGCAAATGGATGATGTACTGTATGCGATACGAGTAGAAAAAGACGGAGAGTTTGTAGGGTATGTGACAGAGATAGGGTTCGAGTGGTACACTTTAACCCTATCGAAAGCACATTTCTACAGAGCAAAGAACTTTGCCGATATCCGTTGCGGAATAATAAATAAGTATCGTGGAAAAGAAAAGATAAATAGTGAAGTGATTGAGGTTAAATTAGTACCAAGAAAGGATGATGAATAATGTTTATTTCATTACATACACACAGTGACCATTCGTTGCACGATGGTTTCCAGACCGTAGAAAGAATGATAGAGTTCGTAAAAGACAGGGGACAAACAGCAGTTGCCCTCACTGACCACGGTACAATGAGTGGTTGCGGTGAGGGCTTCCGCTATGCCAAAAAACATGGTATTAAATTTATCGCAGGTTGTGAGCATTACTTAGTTCCCGATGTAACCATTAAAGACAAAACATCACAACATATTATCTTGTTGGCGATGAATGCGACTGGGTATCGGAACTTAAATATCATAACCACGATAGCACATTCCGAAGACAACTACTACTTTAAACCAAGAGTAGACCTTGATTTGTTGAAGAAGTATAACGAGGGTATTATCTGCACCACAGCCTGTATCGCAGGGTGTCAGAATAAAATTCCTGAGTTACAGAGTATCTTCGGAGACAGGTTATATATTGAGATACATACCAACCAAATGGAAAAGCAGAAGAAAGCAAACCTTGAATGGTTGGCTATGGCAGAAAAGTATGGCGTAGAGTATTATGCAGCGGTGGACGCACATTATACTGATGTATCTGATGGCAAATACCAACGGAAATGGACAGGATATCTGTATGAAGATGACCCGAACATCACCTATAACCATACAACAAAGCAATGGTTCGACAAGACTGGTAAAGAGGTACATCCTTACGAAGTAGAAGACGACTACTATATGCATACGGAAGAACAGGTAAGAGAAGCATTATCTTATCTTCCTAAAGAAGTGGTAGAAAAAGCCATTCAAAATACAGTAGTCGTAGCAGACAGATGTACTTTTACTATTAACTATGACGAGAACCATTATCCGAAGTCTCCATATGAATCTCCGAAAGACGAGGTTCGTATGCGTGTTTGGAATGGTATGAAACAAAAAGGGTTACAGAAAGACCAACAGCATATTGAACAAGTAAGACATGAATTAGATATTTTAGAGAAGGTGAATTATTTTGATTACTTCCTTATCGTAGGCGATATGCTTGACTTTTGCCACAATAATGCTATTCGTACTGGCGTTGGGCGTGGCAGTGTTGTAGGGTGTGATGTGGCTTACCTCATGGGTATTACAAAAATTGACCCAATTAGGAATGGTCTTATCTTCGAGAGATTTGCCCATACCGAAAGAGTGACACCGCCTGATATTGATACCGATGTTCCTCGTAGCAGGAGAAAAGATGTTATCAATTACCTGAAAGAAAAATACGGTAATGTGTATCAGGTAGTAACCTTTGGTAAAATGCAGAATAAGGGTTCTATCCGCAGGGCGTGTGACGCATTCCATTTAAGTCCTACAACGAAAGATACACTTTCTAAAATGGAAACGGTTGAGAATTTAGAGATGGGAGATATTGATTATCTTTGCGGTTTCGACAACTACCAACGGTTGGAATTCTTAACCACCGTAAGACGGTTCAATGGAAAGATACAGAACTTCGGCACTCATGCTTCTGCTGTCGTAGTAATGACGAGCGACCCGTTTGACTTCTGTGCTATCGAACGGTTCAATGGCAGCAAGGAAGTACAGTATAACCTAAACTATGACTACCATGATTTAGAAGATATGGGACTGTTAAAGTTAGATGTACTGGGGTTGGAAACATTAGATATCATAGAGAATGTTTTAAAAAGCGTTAACCAAGATATCGATATGGATAACCTGCCCGAAGACGAAAGAACCTATGCTTTGTTGAACAGTGGCAAGAAGTGCGGTCTGTTCCAGTTGGACGGTAATGCGGTAGCCAATATCATGAAACAGATTAAACCTAATCAATTATCAGATATTACCGCTATCGTGGCATTAGGTAGACCTGGCCCATTACAATCAGGAATGTCAGACAAGTATGTCAAAAACAGGGGGTACTTCCTTAAAAACGGTACAATTTGTTCCGAAAACGAAGTCCTCCGTGACGCATTGGCAGAGACTTATGATACTGTTATTTATCAGGAACAAGTCATGAAACTTTGTCAGATTGTATGGGGTATGTCATTAGGCGAAGCCGATATGATACGCCGTGCCATTGGCAGGAAAGATAAAGCATTGATGGATAAACTGGTCAATAATTTATCCACGAGAGAAAATAAAGTAGGATTTACCAAAGAGCAAATTCGAATTCTACTTGACAATTTAGAAGAGTGGTCAGGGTACTTGTTCAATAAGTCACATGCTTGTGCATATGCTTATACTGCGTACCAGACCGCCTACTTAAAATCACATTATCCGAAAGAATTCTACTGTGCTTTACTTAACTCCGATGTGATTGACCAAGACAAGGCACTGGAAATCCTTGCCGAAATAAAGACAAGGTTCAGGGTTGTTTGTCCTAACATATTGGAAAGTGAATATGAATGGTCAATTAAAGGAAGTAGTATTGTGGCAGGTTTCAGATATGTGCGTGGAGTAGGAAATCAGTGCTTCGTGAAGCCACATTCTGATGATGTGAATGGGTTTAAAGAGTTTGTTCAACTGAACCCTGATTTATCAAAAACTGTCAGCACAGGGCTGGTTAAAGCAGGTTGCTTCCGTGTTGACCCGTTGTGGGCGTTAGATTATGTTGACGCCAAAAAGAACGCCATAAAACGAGAGAAAGAATGTAAGGATAAAATCTTACATTACATTAATCAGAACAAGCCAAAGTTGGTAGAGAGTTGGAGAAAGAAGTTACAGGAAATTCCTGAAATGCCAAGACCTGAAAACTACAATACACCAGTAGATAAAATCAGGGAAATGCAAAAGGAAACACTGGGGTTCTCTGGTATCGATATCTTTGGCCAGTATGATAAAACCTTAATCCGTGGGAATAACATTATGGTATTCGTGGATAAGGTGAGTGCGTTCAACGATAAAAAAGGCAACCCTATGTGGAAGTTATCAGGGCAGAAGAATGGTGGGGAAATCGAGTGCCTGTTCTGGAATCCGAAGCCGAACATCAAAGAGAAACTGGATACAGTACAGGACAAGAGTATGTGGATAGTTCGTACAGGAAAGATGAACCAAGACGGTAAGAGTTGTTTCTGTTACGACTTAATTAAAGCGAAAAAACTTGCATAATTAATTTGGTTATGTTATAATACTTTTCGCATAAGTCCATCGGAAACGGACTACGAAAATGATGCCAAGGTCGGGGTCGCGAGTTCGAGTCTCGTTTTCCGCTCCACTAATATGTCAACCGTGGGCTTTATCGCCCACGGTTTTTTCTTTCTGTGGACACTTTAGCACGGACTTCTGTCTATATACGAGGAAAAGAGGCGAACCCAGTTGAGACTACGAAACATTAATGCGAAAAAATTCGACTACAATGCAGAGGAGATGATAAGTGAATTCCTGTTGCTGCAGAAGCAAAAAGGAGTGGTAAAAAACACTCTGAGAACGCACCAATCGGCTCTCAGAGCGTTGCACGAGGGGTGTGAGGGGATACCTACCGTGGAACAAATCAGACGGGTCTTAAAACCAACGATGAGTAACGCATATTATAACAAAAGACTTTCGACATATAAACGATTTTTTGATATGTTGATATCTTTAGGTCACATACTGCATAACCCTTTGGAAACATGGCATTACAGAAAGGTAGGATTTAATGTGAAAAACTACGAAGAATGTAACATTAAGAAATTCTTATCAGAGATAGACCAGACGACATTCGCAGGGTTCAGAGACTATGTAATGTGCCTGTTTATATTAGATACTGGTGTGAGACCGTCTGAAGTAATTCAGTTGAAGAAGGAAGATATTAATTACACCGTGGGACAGGTTCATCTCTGTGGAGAGATTACCAAAACGAGGGTGGCGAGAGTCGTACCTGTGTCAGACTATGTATTAAAGAAAATACGACAGTTACACAGTTACGAGATAACAGAATGGAAGAATGAGTTTCTGTTTTGTAGTAGTGAGGGTGAGAGGTTGAACACAACCTCACTGAGACATAACTTACATAAAGTAGCGTTGAGATGTGGAATAGACCTAACTCCGTACGATTTTAGACATATCTTTGCTACAACCTACATTCGGAACGGGGGCGATGCTTTCACACTGCAGAGAATAATGGGTCACTCGAAGCCAAACATGACAATGATTTATGTCAATCTTACTGCGACAGATTTGTCTGTTTCTCATAACAAGGTAAATGTTATCGGAAACTTCGTGGCAACTCGTGTAAATAAGGTAAATAAAAATTGACAAAAGGACTATTTTGTGATAATATATTGACGAGAAAGGAGTGGTTTTTGTGGTAACAAGAAGACTACTGATACGAATTGTAAGCGAAGTGAGAAAGTTAATGCAGGAAAAAGAACTGAGTTCTCGACAGTTGTCTGAGATGTGCGAGAAGAAAGGGTATCCTGGGGTTACAAGAAGCAAGATACTGAGAGCGTTCTATATAACGGACGGTCGGCAGAACTTCCTGAATAATACAGACGATACTATCGAAGCAACACTGGATACTCTTGGGTATACAGGTGATGACCTGCTCAACAGAATCTTAGATGAAGATAACGATATCATCAATGTTTTCCATCAGACGGGGTTACCGCAAGAAGTAATCAACTTCATCCGAAAACCTGAAGCAGAACCGTATCTCCGCCTTGCCTATGCACAATACAAAAACAACATGGCAAAGAAAGAAATGGAAGAAATACAAAATATGATAAACAAAGAATAATTATGTTCCCGACAATAATGTCGGGAGCATCTTTTATTTAAGTACCACGATTTTGTGGTACTTTATTTTTTTGCCCTGAAAGGCGGTGGTCACAAAGTAATCCAAAGTGCAACATGAAATGGACTTATCCATTTCAATTCACTTGACTATAGTCAAGAAATAGTTTATTATATATTTAGTAAAACAGTTTGTGTAATATTTTACAACACAAACTAATTTAGTGTAATGAAAGGAGTTCTTCACATGGAAGAGAAAGCATTAGTTGTTGTTGAAAACGAAAACAAGGTTAACGAAATGGTAGAACCGAAAGTGCGTGGCGTACTGGTAATGAGGAAAATCTTCCAACTCAGGAATAAGATTTCTGATGTTGTAGCGTCACGAATGGACAGTGCAGGAATGCACTACAATTACCTCTCAGAGAGGGCGCTGACTACTACAATCCGTCCCGTTATGCAAGACTTGGGACTGGTTGCAGTACCCGTAAAGACGGTGAGCAAAACTACTTCCTACATGGTAGGAGAAAAAGAGGGCAAGCCAAGATATGTCCTACTCACCGAAGAAAGCAAACAGTACTTGGTAATGGATGTAGAAAGCGGTGACTACATCACAATCTCTGTAGAAGGTTCTGGTGCTGACACAATGGATAAAGGCACTAACAAAGCCGAAACTTGTGCAAGAAAGAACTTTTACAAAGAGTTACTGAATCTGCCGTCACCCGACAGGGAAGACCCAGACAACACACCAAGTACAGGGAGTTATACTCCGCAATCTACCTACAACTCAAGTGTAGGAAACATTGTCCTGAAGTTCGGGACACACGCAGGAAAGACAATTAAACAGGTTTACGAAGAAAACCCAATCGAAGTTCAGAACATGGCGAAAGGAAGCAGTAAATGGTTAGCAGAAAAAGCAACAGCGTTCTTAAAATCAATTAACGCTGCATAACAATTAATTAGACTACTCTGAATTTTGGCGGGTATCTTCTGTTGATACCCGCCTTTTTTATTTCGGGGTAGTGTAGTGGTAGCACAACAGTCTTTGGAACTGTTGGCATAGGTTCGAACCCTGTCCCCGAAGCCAATCTACGTATAGTTCAATTTGGTAGAACGCTCGGCTTGGGACCGAGAGGCTTGCAGGTTCAAGTCCTGCTACGTAGACCAATACTCGGGTGTGGTCTAACTGGTAGGACAGCGGTCTCTAAAACCGCACATTCAGGTTCGAACCCTGACGCCCGAGCCAAATTTTTATAAAAGGTCGGTGATTTCCATTGATGTCAAGATGTAAACGGATTGGAGATATCGGCGAAGCGAATGTACTGGCAGAGTTGTTGACTTATACTAATGTCTTTGTTTCAAAGCCGATAGGCGATAACTGTCCGTATGACTTACTGATAGATGTTAAAGGAAAGATATACAGGGCTTAGGTTAAAACTACGGAAAAGGTAAGTAAAAAAACAATGTCTTTTTACTTATGCTCGTTCCATCCAAAGAAGAAAATTAAAAGAGTTTATTCCAGTAAAGATATCGACTTGTTTATTGTGTACTGTATAGAAAACAGATATATGGGATTTATTTGGGAAAATGAGGTCAGTGGTCAGAAACAGTTAACGATAACGACACGAAGCAAAGATGAGCAAGGTATGAGAAAAAACATTAGAAAACAACTTCGTTTCGCTGATGATTATGCGTTGAGAAGTAGAATACATGAATTGAAACAGCAGGTGGTAGGCAAGGAGTCTTCCGAGGCTCATAACCTCGTCTAAGGTGGGTTCGATTCCCACACCTGCAACCATCTCTCCGTAGTCTAATGGATAAAACAACGGACTTCTAATCCGTAGTTACAGGTTCGACTCCTGTCGGGGAGACCATTTTTATAAGGAGACATATCATGAAAGCAGAACATAAAATTCCTATGGAAGAAGTCTGGAAAGACATTAACTCTGATGACGGTCTTGTTGCTGAAGCAGCGTTCTGTTACTACATAGAAAACTATGCTTCTCCTGAACAAAAACAAGAGCGTATGAAAAAGAGTAAATCTATTGTCGACAAAATCTACGCATTTATATATAGGTATTTTCCTATATTGTTATTGAAATAAGTTAACTTAGGTTGCAACCGTAAAACAATTTCATAGTTACCAAGACTTACATTGGTGTAAAGGCACACTAAAAGGTGGGTCTGGTTAACTATTACTATCTTCCGTGGTACAGAAAAGAAAGAGAAAGTACCAAAAAGAAAGAAAAGATTAAATACTCCGTAGGAGTATATCTTACGAAGTAAGATATAAAAAAGGATGATAATAAATTAATATAATATTATATTAAATTATTAATAATAATATTATACAACTCTATATATTCGGATAACTTCGTTATCCTCATATACCTGCTCCGCAGTATTATCTTTTAAATATCTTACTTCTTGTTGGTACTACGGGTGATGATTTGATTTATTCCGTGGCATAAAATCGTATGAACAAGTCCATTTCAAGGGTATTGACTCATTTCGTGTTTTGTGATATTATATTTACAAAGGAGCAGAACAAAAATTAAGCCAAAAACTAAAAACGAAATGAGGTGAAAAATGATGGCGTTCAGTTACAAAAGTAAATCAGAGTTTGTACAGTTAGATGACAGTAAGAAGTGCTACTATCTCGCAAGATTATACTTAGCACAGGATAGCACAATAAGTACTATGCCGTACAAACAAAGGTTGTTTACTTGTGTGAATTACCTGAAGAAACAGCCGAAAGAGACTTGGAGTTTATTGTATAACTACCTGACAGACAATAAGCATAAAGGTCTCATGATTTGGTCAATCGTTCCAAAAGCAGTGTACTACGACCAAGAGCGTAGGCGTACGGAACAAAAGGAAAAGAATGTCAAGGAGTATGAAAACTTCTCGGCAGGAATGTTAGATGAAATCTTGGGGTAGAGTTATGAAGAAAATAAAAATGGTATTACCAAAACAAAATTCGCCGATAACTGCAATCCGAAAGTATTGCACGGAATGTTCGGGCGGTGGCAGGAAAGAGATTGCAGAGTGTAACATCTACCACTGCCCATTGTTTCCTTACAGGTTCGGTGTGATGCCAGACACATATGTCAAAACAAATGAAGTTGAAATAATAAATCAAAAAGGACAGGTGATAGCAAATGAGAAAGGAAAGAATAGGAAGAGGTTATGAAGACTTAGCGAATGCGATTGTAATTCAGGCTTGTATTGACTACCAAGACCTGATTGGTAAGAATTCTCAGGCGGATATCCTGAGGAGAGAGTGTGTGGTTGACTTCTTTCACTCGGAGTTGTACGGACTGATAACAGATATCAATCCTGATATGCTGATTAAACGGTTGGAAAATGGCAGTAGGGTGAAGTTCCCTGACGAAGAGGAAGAAGAAGAGAAAGGGTGTGAAGTAGCATGACTATGAAACTGATTGACAACATTATTCTCCGCAGTGATATTCCTGAATATCTGATAGAGCGTGGCGTAGAGTTGCACACCACAAGAAACGGTTACCGCTGCAAGTGTCCGATACATAAAGGAGACAACGAGGACACTTTCTCCTGTAACGGTAAAAAATGGTACTGCTTTAAAGAATGCACTGGCGGTACAATTATTGAACTTCATATGGCAATTGAGGGTGTGACCTTTATCCGTGCCATTGAAGACCTTGCTGAGATGTACGGTATTGATTTATCCGACAATCAAGAGTATGTCAATGCAAGAAACTACTTCTCAGAAAAGGAAGCGTTGGTTAGTAAGTATCAGAAGAAAGTAGATAAAGCGGTAGATTATCTGAAGACGAAAAGAAAGTTATCAGATGAGACTATCAAAGAATTAAGTTATGGTTTTAACGAAGAGCATGGTAGTATCGTAATTCCTATTCGTAACATTGACGGTATGTTCGTGGCAGTAGCCGAACGGAATTTCCGTGACGGATATCCTAAATATGTTAACGATAAGAATAACGAATATTACGCAAAAGGTGATATTCTCTATAACTTCGATAAAGCACGGAAGATTATGCACAAGCAGGAAAAAATCTACTTGTGTGAGGGTTACTTCGATGTAGCGTCTGCGTTTGACGAAGGACTTCCGTGTGCAGGATATACAGGTGCAACACTTACGCAAGCACAAATCAAGTTGTTGGCAAAAGAGTTGCAGGAACACGACAAGAAGTTTACGGTTCTGCTTGCTCCTGATAATGATGAAGCAGGGCAGGGGCGTATCGAACAATTAAGGGATAAGTTCAAACAGTATGGAGCAAACCTTAATGTTCGTATCGTGAAGATACCTGATGGGTTTAAAGACTTCAGCGATATCCATGTAGCAGGGTTGAGTATAGCAGATTTAGAATCTGAACATATCGATGTACTCTGCTGTATGCGTGGGGTTGATAAGTGTCCTGACAAAGAAACCGAATATCAGTATGCTATCGACTATCTCACAACAGTATCTAATCCTTTAATCAGGTCAGAGATAGCCGAAAGGTTAGCAAGGCGTTGGGGAAAGGACGAGAAAGATATCATTGGTATCGCAAATGGCACTCGTACAGAAGCCAGTTTGATAAACGATTTCAAAACTCCGTTACAATGTGTAAATGAGTTCAGGGACTTGTTATCAAACGGTACGATTGGTACAGGGTTTGCAGACATAGACCAAAGCACCAATCGGTTCTTCAAGAGTGAAGTAGTGATGATTGCTGCTTATTCGGGAGTTGGTAAGACTTTCGTGGCAATCGAGTTAGCACTCCACGCAGTATTCCGTGAGAAGAAGAATGTAATTTTCTTCAGTATGGAAATGAGTGGTGCGACACTAATCACGAGACTGATAGCGATGTTTATGAAGAAGAGCGAAGAAGAAGTGAAGCGGTTACTGGAAAGCGGTGACGATATGGCTGTGAAAGTAGAAGCGGCACTGAATAAAAAACTCTTAATCATAGATAAAAACAGTCTTACGATTAAAGACATTCGTACCTACATCAATGTAGCAAACACAATGGTTTTCGACAAAGGACAGACCGATATGATTATCGTGGACTACCTGCAGTATATGCCAGGTACGAGCGAATACACGGTAATGTCCGAAACTGTACGGTCATTTAAACCGTTAGCGAAAGAGTTAAATATCGTTCCGATTGTGTTATCTCAGTTAAATCGTGAGGGTAGACCGTGGGAAAAACCGAACCTTGCACAGATGAAAGGTGGCGGTGACATTGAAGCGACAGCCGACTGGATTATCGGTATGTGGCGTGATGGTGAAAATCCTGCGTTATCACTGGAAGAACAGGAGAGTAAACAGGACATCATCAACATGGCGATATTAAAGGGTCGCAGACGGTGCGGTCAGCGAGACTTTAAATATATGTTTGATGCAGAAGAAACAAGTTATAGACCAGTGTAAGGGGGTGAAAGTATGGATGATGAAAAGACAGTAGACTTTGCAATGCAAGGTATTCAGCGTGAGATTAAAAATGAAGTAAAGGATATGAGTATGGAAGAGTTACATTTACTTCATTCAATGTACAAGAAGTTTGACTTCCGTTCCTGCGAAAGAGTAAACGACTTCGTGACATTCGTTTCCACATTTGCTCGGTTCTTCGATAAAGAACAGATGGACAAACTGTATGACTACACAGAAAAGACAATCAAAGAAGCCTTGGCTGTTAAATGTCAGCAGGAATTGTTTAAGGCGATTAGCGAAGCACTGCACGAGGTTACTCATAAGAGCCTGCAGGAAGAACTTCGCAGGAAAGAATTAAAAGAATTTATGGACAGATAGGCAATGAATGTATTCAGAAAGGATGATGACGAATGACACTTGAACACTTATCTCCGTCTACAGTGCAGAGTTACAGGACTTGCGGTCGGCAGGTCTATTTTGCAAAGATACTGGGTGTAAAAAACCCAGTAGTCTATGCAATGACTTCTTACGGTTCTTCAATGCACGAAGCAATCGAAGCACTGTATAAAGAGAAATTAAGTAAAGAAGCCTTCATTAATCGTTTCGAAGATAAATGGAAGGCATATGCAAAAGAAGTAAACCAATGGAAAACAGACACAATGGAGTCACTGCTCCACGAAGGAAAGGTTGCTTGTGAAGACTTCTACAACAACATCTATGGTAAGTACGATATCGTTGGTGTAGAAGAAAAGTTCCTGATAAATCGTGGAAAAGGACAACTGCCTGTCTTATGTTATGCAGATGCGATAACAAAAGACGGTATCATACTTGATTACAAGTTTGGCAGGGGACTGTCAGGCGTGGCAGACGGTAGGGCGTATGCTTGCAATATGGCAACATATGCTTGGGCATACTTAGAATCTTGTGGTGAACTTCCAAAGATTGCTTTTATTAAGGAAAAGTGGAAGAAGAAAAAAGACAAGGAGACTGGTAAGTATGTCTTCAGCCACGACTGTTTTGTCGTAGAAGAAAGAAAGATTACTCTTGATGAATTAGAAGAGTACAAAAATGTCTACGATAATGTAGAAGTAGGCATACAGGCAGGGGTTTGGTTACCTGCACCTGACGACTCGTTCCTCTGTAAGACTTGTGGATACAGGTTGAACGGTATGTGTAAACGAAAAGTAGAGGAATGACGAATGATGACGAAAGAAGAAAAGGAGAAACTGCTCAGAGAAGCGGTGCTATCTCTTAATCCGTAGAAGATAAGAGAGGCAGGAGAAAAGACTGGTCATCCAGTCAAGGTAAGCGATGACAGGGAAGTCATCCAACTGGCGTCAGAAATGATTGTCTTCTACATTCCCGATGCTCCGAAGGAAATCATGATGACAGCGTTGTCCATGCTTACTATGGGTATGTTTGGAAATATTAAGTTTGGAAATATGAGGTGAAATGAATGGAAAGCGTAAGTGCAAATGGATTGATTAGAAACAAAGAGAATGTGAACCACCCGAAACATTACACCCAGGGGGGTATCGAATGTATCGATGCTATCAAAGCAGCGACTGTTGGTAAACAGGGTTTTGAAGCAACACTGGTAGGTAATGTAATCAAATATCTGTGGCGGTACGAAAGCAAAGGCGGTATCGAAGATATCGAAAAAGCGTTGTGGTATCTATCTCGGTTGCACAAAGAAGTTCTTGATAAGATTCTGCGGTATCGTATCGTGGCAACAGAGAACGGGGCAGGACTGGAAACTCCGTGGCACACGGTAATGTCTCCGAAACAAGGAGATATCTTTAATCAAAACCAAAATGCTCGGGCAGGTCTGTTAAAAGCACTTCTTGAGCGTGGCGGTTATTGTCCGTGTCAGCCGAACCAAAGCGAAGATACTATGTGTCCGTGTAAGAACTACAGAGAGGACGGAAAATGTATCTGTGGACTGTTTACGAAAGTACCACCACCACAGAAAGAGAAAGAAGTTATCGAAGCGGAAGAGGTGAAGAACGAAGATGCCAAAACCGAAAGCGTCGGAGTTGACTCCGAAACAGAAGATAGCAAGGAACAATAAGAAGAGAGGGTCTGCTACGGAAAGAGCGTTAGTACGGTATCTTACCGAACATAATGTACCTGCAAGGCGTGTTGTGATGTCTGGTGCTTTAAAGAAATATACGGAACAGTTGGCAGGTCTTGCAGAGAACTTCCGTGGCGATGTAGTTATCGAGACAAAGAGTAAACCAATCAGGGTTGAAGTAAAGTCTCGGCAAAAACTTCCTGCTTATGTAGTAGGAATGAGGAGAGGAAAGCCTTGGCCAGTAAAAGAAGTAACGCATTTATGTTACATCTTGACAGACGAGGAGTTTTTAAAACTATGTTCTGATAATGTTCTTCCTGAAGAACGATTGAAAATTGGGGCAGAGAAGTGCGGAGCACTTGTGAAATGGTTCAATCAGGACGATTCGGAAATAGTAGCGATGAAGGAGTATGGTAAACATAAATGGTATTTTGCGGTTAAATATAAGACCGCCAACAAAATAGGAGGGAAGTATAAATGATTACAGTTATTTTTGGTAAGCCAAACAAGAGTATTGATATTATTGGATATGGGGTAGATTCTTACAAAGACAAAGAGGGTAAGGAAATCTGGCGTGTGTATGGTATCGTGAACGCAGGTATGCGTGGTCGGTTGGTAAGTCGGGACTCCGATGTTATCAAAGACTTTTATACTGATGATACCACGGTGGTTATCTTCCGTAGTTCTACGGTAGAAGACGCCAATAAGTGCAAAGAAGCAATCGATAAGACGATTGCAAACCAGTTCCCATTATTCAGCGTGGAAGCATTCAAAGATTGGCTGGCAGAAGAAAAGGATAGTAAAAAGGTTGATAGCGAAACGGCGGTGAAAGCAGATGGTAATTGAGTTCTCTTACGGACAAGAGTTTGACGATTTCATGGACTCCTTAAAAGGGTTTCCGAAATATAAGGAACTTGCAACTCTTGACGGTATAGGGAAACAAACTGATATGGTTGCCTTCTCGAAGAAATTCTTCGGGAATGGCGACCTTATTACTGCAGATGTATCGGTAGATAGTAACGCTAATGTGGACGATACTTCTATCATAGCGTATGAAGCAGAAGTTCCTAAACCGTTATTCAGAGTGAATGCTTATTACTTACTTTGGAAGTATGGCAAGAAGTTATTTAATAAAACCAAAGCCGAGGACTTATGTAAGGCACAGTTTTTTAAGGACTTCTACATCAACGATTTCCACAAGTTTGCGGTAATGCCATACTGTTTTAATTTTTCCTGCTTAGATGTTGTGTTTACTGGACTTCCGTTCGTAAAGAAAATTAAAAGTAAACCGCCGAAGCATTTAAGTTCCTATGTAAATCAAATGATACAGTTCGTAACTTATGCTTCGAATAGTGTAGCAGGTGCAGTAGGGTTAGCCGACTTTTTAATTTGTATGTCTTACTTCTACGAGAAAGAAGTAAAGAGACTTATGAAAAAGTCAGAGAGGAAAGCGGTTCTTGATTTAGTAAGGGCAGAGATGAGAGTAGACGAAGAGACGAAGCAACAGATTCAGTCGTTCATCTTCTCTGTTAACCAACCGTTCCGTGGTGGTCACCAGTCTGCATTCACGAATGTTTCTTTGTTTGATGATAACTTTTTAAAGAAGTTATGTGGTGAATACAGATTTCCCGATGGCTCTCAACCTAATGCCGATACAATAAAGAGACTTCAGGTTATGTATATGGATGTGATGAACGAAACACTGGACAACACTACGTGTACTTTCCCAGTAACCACTGCTTGTTTTTCCATTGACGATAACAAAAACATTCTTGATAAAGAATTTTTAAGTATCGTATGTGAGAAAAATCTGAAGTACGGTTGGATGAATTATTACAGTGGTTCTACTTCTACTTTGTCAAGTTGTTGCAGATTGCGTAGTGAAGCCGACCACGAGTATTTCAACACTTTTGGTGCGGGCGGTACGAAGATTGGTTCATTATCGGTAACTACTATTAACTTACCGAGAATTGCTTATATGGAAAAACATAACCAATATATGTACAAGCCGAAAGAAGATGTGAGAGACCTGTTTATCGAGCATCTGAAAGAAAAGGTGCGTATGTGTGCGGAAGTAAACGCAATCAAACGCCACATTATTAAGAAGCGTATTAAGAATGGTAACCTGCCACTGTACACCTTAGGGTTTATGGATATTAGGAAACAGTATTCTACTTGCGGTCTGAATGGTATCAATGAAGCAGTAGAGATTCTTGGCTACGATATCCTGACCAAAGAAGGACAGGACTTTGTTAACCAAATTTTAACTACGGTTAACGAAGTAAACAAGGAGCAGGAGAAACGCTTCGGTTATCCGCATAACTGCGAACAGACACCGTCTGAAAACAGTGCTATTAAACTAGCAGAGTCCGATAGAATACTTGGTTACAATAACAAGTATGAGTTTTATTCGAACCAGTTTATACCACTGACGGTACAGACAGATTTACTTAATCGTATTTTATTACAGGGCAGGTTTGACCATTTGATGACAGGCGGTGCTATTATGCATATTAACATTGCCGAACAGATAGAGAAAGTGGAAGACCTTATGATACTGATTGAAGATTCTGTTAAGGTTGGCGTCATCTATCAGGCAGTTAACTATGTTATCAATGTATGTGAAGATGACCATGTGTCGGTTGGTAGGAACTTAGAAGCCTGTCCTGTCTGCGGTAAACCTATCACGGATAGATTAACAAGAGTGGTTGGGTTCTTGACAAATACAAAGAACTGGCACTTGAAACGGAGACAATTTGATTTTCCTGAACGGAAGTTTTATTGAGGTGCATTATGATTTATGTAATCACTAATTGTACGGAAGAAGATTATAAAACTCTTTCTACACACCTTTTTAAACGACAGATAGTATTACTTTTTAAAGACGGAGTGGCGAAAGTAGGGGTAGATTTAAAGAACCTTTTTGAATTATCTTTTACCGCTGCTTCTCTGAAATGTAGTTTCCTTTTTACTCCGTTCGGATACGAGCATAGCGGTTAGAAATATCACACATTAAAGATAGTGAGGGATGAAGATGACGATACGAATAGCAGGTACAGAGTTTTCCCTAAAGAATAGGGCATACGAGATATACATACAGGGATGTTCAAGGAATTGCCCAGGTTGTCAAAATCCAACGACCCATTCCTTTTCACAAGGGAGAGTAGTGGAGATAAGCCAATTTCTTAATGACCTGTATAAAAAAATAAAACCGTTCATAGAGGACGGTCTTATACAAAGAATATTTGTGAGTGGTGGTGACCTGTTGTGTCAAAACAAACGGGTTATCGAAGAATTTAGCGATGAATTGCTGTACCATTTTCATAACTTAGAGTTGTGGCTATTTACGGGGGCAGAAGAGGAAGAGATTCCCAACTGGATATGGTGGTACTTCGATGTTGTAAAGTGTGGGCGGTACAAAGAAGAACTGCGTACACCAGACGGAACTTTTCCTGCAAGCGATAATCAGAAATTAATTTTAGGCGAGGGTTTTGATTTGAAAGACGATTTAGATTTTATGGGGGAGATAAAATGGCGGTAAATAATATTCAATTTAAACATACTTTAGGTGGATTAAAAGTACCTAAGTTTGAGGACGTGGCGATTAACATCTATGCTACAGAAGATGTTTTAATCAGTCCATCAGAAAGCAAAGTAATCAAGACGGGAACTATTTACGAAGTACCCGAAGGGTACGCATTGTTGGTTGTACCTGCAAAAGTAAGAGTACACCTTCGGTTTGCTACTTCCATCGTTCTCGTCACAAGTAACAACAAGGAAGAATTAAATATCTTGGTAGACAATGTTCTTCCACGGTCACCACGAAACGACCAGACCATCGGTTACTTCTTAATCAATGGTAGTTATGTTAAGGACTATCAGAAAGGTTACCTGCCAATTGATACTATCTTAATTCAAAAAGGTGATTGTATCGGCAAGGCATACTTAATTAAGTTAGAAGAAGCAACCATCTCTCGTGTCCCGAAGAAGGCACAGGAGAAGAAAGATGAGACGGAAGAGTAGTGATACCTTAGAAGCAATCGTATAGGAAGCCATAGAACGAGAGAAGCGGATTAACAAAGAACATCCCGAACGCCACGGATATGGAATGATACAAGGCGAAGCAGACGACCTAATCCAACGCATTCGTGTTCTTGAATACAAACAAGATTTAGCACAGCGGACAAAAGGCGGACGCATAACCCAACGCATCCGCCTAACCAACTCCGATGCTGTTTACTCTCGGTCACCTGAGGCAGTCGCAATCCATAATATATATAAACAGAAAGTTAACAAAGCCGAAAGGAAATTCTTCAATGATTTGTCAGCAAGAAGTAAAGAGATTTATAACCGCAGAGAACAAGGCGAGAGGTTCACCGACATAGGTAAGGTAGTCGGTCTCCATATTTCCAATGTCTCACGGAACTATTATAAATCTCTAAACCAACTCCGTGAAGAACTAAAAAAGACACTGGGAAAGGAGATTATCTACAATGGTTGTTGAAGTAGCGATAGCGAATAAACATTTATAGATGGAAAAAGATTTTATGATTATGTGCAAAGAAAGAGGATACGAAGTGATTGACCTATCATACCATCACAACTATTCAGACGAGACAGCAGAAGCCCTACGGAGAGACTATTCTCCTGCTTCTCTGTCCGTCAGAGTAAGCCCAGATTTACTGATACAAAAAGAAAGTGGCGGTCTTTATAAAAGTAGTTTTGTAGAACTGAAAACAGGTAACTCTTCCGTAATGCAAATGGAAGCCTTTCAGTTACTACAGAACAAAGTTTTAGAAAAGAATTTAAAGACCCCGTGCCTGTACATTTATCGTGGCAAACTTTCGAATGGTAAGATGATAGCCTGTAATGCGGAAGATATCCGAGTGAGTCAACTGGTTATCCCTAATGCGTCAAAGAACCGATTTCTTCGTCCCATTCTGTTGAGGTCATTCGAAGTCCCATTAAAAGAAAGAGAATATATTGACGGTTATTCCAATGACCCTTATGTCGAAGTATCGGACATAACGAACTGGTTTCCTATAACAGAATATCTAAATTAAAAAGCAGGGTGTAATCATACACACCCTGCCTTTTATTTTTGTTATCACCAGTTCGCCACATAATACTCCTTTTGCTTTGCCCTAAATATTTTCTCAAATACTTTTGTCGCATTGTCAATATGAGCCTTGATGTAGGTGAAGTCAACCTTAGTTAACTTTTCATAGAACGCCACCTTCCGTTTCATATCTAACAACCGATTGTACATATTGTTTGTAGCATCAATCTTCAATTTGTTTTCCTGTGCTGCCTTCATAAAATGAAGAGTTAAATCTTTCAGGTTACCCTTGATATTATCGCTTCCTTCCAACTTACCAATCTCGTCCTTAAAATTATTTTTCACTTCTTCTAACAACGCCCTCGTAATCAAGGTGTTGTTTTGTTTTGTGTCCGATACTTCGACCTCAACCGCATTAATCCCAGGGAAAGAAAGTAGAGTATCTGTATAAGGTATCCACTCGTCTAACTTTTCTTTTGGAATAAACAGCACCCCACCATTTTCCCTGATAGACAACCCGAAGCACATCTTACCAACCTTAGCAATCGAATTACGAACCTCTTTAATCCGCAATACATTTTCCTTTTTCCGCTTACCCTTTTGAACAGGAATAAAGTCATACAATACTGCATTCATTTTTGCTTCGGCAAGAAACTCCTGCCAATTAATTTTAATCGATGTGCTTAATGAGTAAATAAACATAATCCCCAAAACATTTTCCATAATTATCACCTCATTTTGAATATTTTTTAATACATTATTAGAGAATGCTCACTTACACTAACTATAAAAATCAATGCATAATTATAAAAACTCATCATCGTATTCGTAGTCACCCCAGTGATAGTAAAACCTATCAAGATAACTATCGTTCGAAGCATAGAACCCGTCCTTATCCGCTATCCAATCACCAAACATCACCACCTTAAAATCTGGAAGAAACAAAAGGAATGCGTTGTTTAAATCGTTGATTAATTTCTTAACACCCTCGTTCTCAATACAATTACCCTTGACCAACGGATAGAGAATCTGTTGAGTGAAACACATCGTATCACTTACGGAACTTTTCAAGCCTTCCTTTGGAGAGTAGTCTAACAGAACTCCGTTGTGCATAACGCACCCCGTCTTAGAGATACCACCCAACCGATGAAGTTCTTTTACATTAGAATGAATACGAAACGGGTGGCAATTCTCTGGAACTATTTCTCCGCTCGTGGCAATTCGGCAATGAACCGCCCTTGCCAATCTGTCGTCCAATTCGTCCCAATAATTCTTCATACCTTGATAGGTCATAAAGCCTTTTTGATAATTCACTTTACCGTCCCAATCGTAGTACATAATGCCTGCACCATCGGGATTGTTTTGAAAAGCCGTCCGTAAGAATTCCTCTTTAATTTCTTTTTTCGGTGGAGCATACAAAATAACACACACTTCACATCACTCCTTTATATAACTTATATTAAAAGAACCGCACATTAACTTTGTGATGACATTCTTTGTCAACCTTTTCGTATGCCTTATCAACTCCCTCTTGTACCCAGTCGTTAACTTCATTAATCGGAACAAAACAGGAAACAATTTCAATAGTTGACTTTAACTTTGTAAAAATATTCATAGCAAAATCTACCGCTTCTTTTGTACCAACCCTGTCTTTTTCCCTTTTCCTTTCGTAGTACATAAGAATACTATTTTCGTATTGCTCCGCATAATAAATAATATTTTCTTTAATTTCTTCTACTGCATTCTCTTTTTTGGTGGAGCGTAAAGAATACCCAACACCCACGACACTGTCTTTCAAGTTCAAGAAATTAATTTTTTGTTTTGTTGTTAACATTTTCTTTCTTCCTTTCTCCCTTTCTGGAACTTAAATTAATTTATTTTGTTGGCACTGTTTGCCATTGTACCCACCTCGAAAGAAGTGGGCACCCTGCCAAGCAGCCCCTTATTCTGCCTTATAATCAGCCGACCAATCGAACCCCTCGAACCCTTCAACTTCTCCCTTAAATGTGGCAGAACACATATTGGATACGGAATGAACCACATCAATTTCTAACAGGTCGTACTCTAATTCTCCTGCCAACACTTTGACCGCATACAGCAGACCACGAAGATAAGATTCTTCGTTCGGAAACGCCTTCCACACATCTTCTTCTGTTTCGAACCGCAGACCGTGTTTGTCCGCTTCAACACGCATTTTGTCCAGAACCGCTGTCACCTCAGTAGTAATTTGTTTTTGTTTCTTTGTCATAACAATCACTCCTTATAATTTATTTTTTAATTTGAGACTGGGTATTAGTACCCAGTCTCATTGTCATCAACAATACCAATCGCCTTACAATAATCCACGAACTGTTTATACTTCGGGTCGTGCCCTGCGTAATCAATAAACGATTCAAGACTGATATCCATCGCATCGTCCAAGTAGTAGCACCTCTTAATCAACCTTGCAAAAATATCCACAAACTGTAAGGTAGCATACAGAGTATCAACATTCAGAGTACCACGGAAGATACGGAACTCGATGGTATCGCTCCGTGAGAAGTTAAGAGCCTTATATCTATCTCTTTTCCGCAGCGCTTCTTTTTTACTCCATTTCTTGTCGTAGTCTTCCATATTCTTGATAGTCTCGCCGTCATCTTCGCCATTAATTTCGCAATACCCATACTTAAATCTACGACTAAACTTTTTAATCCAATCAACATTATTCTTTAATACAATAAACATAGCACCCTCAATTTCAGTAGAAGACAACCCGCTGCCGATAAAGTATTTTCTATCAATATGAATATGCAGTCCACAAGTCCCAGGGTCGTGGGCAAGATACCCTAATTTACGAGCCATAGTAAAAGCACCTGTCCAGTTTAAATCCGTGATATGGTGGTCAAGGTTAGCAGGACAACTAATTAATTCAAAACCGTCTGTCAGAGAACCGTCCTCACAACATACGCAGTATTTTTTACCAAACGCTTCTTTAATCTGTTCGATTTTGTATTCATCTTCGCCGCCGCAATCCATTTCAGCCTCAACGCCCATCAGGGGATTTTGTTTTCTCGTCTCAATTCCAAGGTATTCCATTCCGTAATCCGATTCATCTCCGTCATAGTGGTAACGCTGCAAGCCCTCACTTTTTTGATTTTCGAAACAACTGGGACAATAATACATATTGTCAACCTCGTTAATATAGTCATAAGGAACTAAACAACCGCACTCGTCACAAATATAGTACTCTGTCCGACAATTCTCACAGAGATATATATCATCTCCGTACATATCTTCTCCACTAATTCCACAATTAATACTGTTCTTATCTTCGTAGTACCGCAGACTATGCCAAGTACCACAATCAGCGCACGGCTTCGCATTTTTATCTAAGCAATGATTACAGAAGCAATCGTCTTCTTCTGTAATAACTCCCTCATCACCCCGAACATCAAACCATACCCCGCAGACTTCGCATTGAACCATATTATCTTCCGCCCACTCCGCAGAATATACATTATTGTTGATATCCACAATTAACTTACCGTTGAAAAGGTCATCCCTCGTCAACCGCTCACCGCTACCCTTGCAGACATAAACATATACACCCCTCGCTTCATAATCGCTATTGATAAGACATTCATTTCCGTCTATATCAACCACAATACGATAATCTTCGGAGCAGCCTGCCTTACTTGATACCTTGTACTGTTCGAAATTACCATCTAACCTATTCATAATTTTTCCTTTCCGCTTTTAGCGACTTAATATAATATTTTTTAGGTAATCGTATTTACCATTACCGCCCCAACCTTTACCTGATAAAACTCTCACATAAAATCAGCCAAACATCGGGGCGGTGTATCGTAACTACCACCACCTTATCATAATTTAATCCAAACTATTCTAAAAAAATACCCCCTTCCATTTACTATTATAACATACTACACAATTTAAGTTAATTACATAAACTATGTTTCAATTTTTGCTACAACCATTTACACGAATTATTCACCACCATCCTCACCAAGTCCTCACAACCGCTATCCTCTGTAATTTTTTGAGTCCCTACATCATACAACCACATCGCACACAACCCCGCAACCCATTCCGCCTTGCTCTGCAAGTATTCCCCGACAATTTCCCTCTGGAACTCTTTCACGGCTACCGTGTTTTTTTCCAAATTTTCCAAAGCCAAGGGAAGAAGAAAACCAATCTTTTTTTCCCTCGTATCCGTCCGCCAGAGATACTTTTTCACATCGTCATACACCGTGTTAATCTTTAATACCTCTACATTCTTCATACAATAACAACTCCTTTACTATTTTTTATTCGTGGTGATTCCCACGCATACCCCCCACTTATTAAGTGAGGGGTAAACCTGATAATCAACCAATAGGATTTCTCACAACATACGATGTATCGTAGATATCGCTCAACTTATACCCCAACCGAAACAACCTACGAAGCCTTTTTGCTTCTTCTTTTGCTTCTTCTTTTGTTCCGAAGCCAATAATATCTCCTTCTCTTGTTTCTTGAAGGTGTCCGTTAAAAGTTACATAATACATATTACGATAACATAACGCCCTTTCAACTCTTACTTTTTCATTCTCCATAATAATCCTCCTTAAATTAAATTATTATTTTTATTCGTGATTCCCACGCATACTACCCACTAACCGTGGGTAGTAAACCTAATAATCACGCTACGCTTTTTTTGTAGTATTCGTCAATCCTGTTTTGCCAAATCTTCCGCATAACCTCGTCTTCTACCATTCCAATATAGAACGAATAGAACCTAATTTCTCCCGCTCTCATTTCGGAATAATAATTATTCAATGCCCCGCACTTTTCCGCCAACTGCTCCAAAAATAACAATTCTTGAAGTTGAGCGCCAATCTTTGCGGTATACCATTCCGCCGTAACCTTGTCTCCCTTTTTTCTCGCCTTATCCCTCATCAAGTCGTTATACATCTTGTCGCCCTGTACTACAACTGCCCTACGAATAACATCATCCATAATTTTTAACATAATTTTGTACCTCGCTTTCTTAAAATATATTTTTATTTTATCGGGACACATTCCCGACCCTCAACTATATTATAACATACATTTTGGAACTTATTCCCTAACAACGATTCACTATTCGTTACCCCCTGCAACTTTTTGTGTAAATCTATATATATTATAGAATACTATTTTTTATTAGGAGGCTACACCCTATGAAAAAACTCAAACCCAAAAAACTAACCGAAACGCAAGAGCGTTTTTGTGAACTTTATGCCAAACACGCAGGGAACATCGCTAAAATCTGCACCGAAATGAGCATAACTATGCCCCGTGCTTGTCAATATCTCGAACACCCTCTCGTTAAGGAGCGACTGTCTCGCTCTGTACAAATCGCACGGGAACGGATAGAGGCAGCAACCCCCCACCTTGTAAACCTTGCGTTATAGATGGTGAATGACCCTGACCTAAACCCTAAAATTCGTGCCCAACTTTTGGACTCACTTCTCGACCGTGGAGGAGTTTCTCAGCCAAAACAACCGCTATTATAGATAAATCTCAATACCGAAATATAGGACCGCGCCCGCCAAATCCTCGCCGAACGCATTGCAACGGGTTCGCAAACGCTCACCATCCCCTCACAAGACAGAGAGAGATGATGCCCTGCCCCCTCGCTCACTTTTGCAAGCGACAAACGGGACGCCATATAGCGTTAATAAATAACCCCACATTATTAAATAATGCCCGACAATAACCGCACATTATTTAAGAAGGAAGGGGAGAGGAGGAGACCCCCCTCTCTATGCCTGCCCGTACACATACTGAGTCATTAAACTCTGCCACTCTTCATAGGTAATTACATTATGCTCACGGAGAGCCAATAAATACCCCTGAATCTCGCCGATTCCGTGACCCATACCACGGAAACACGAGTCCCGATGTTTTCCGCTCTTCGGGATTCCATACTTCACGCCACCGCCTTGATTGAAACGGAAAATAGTCAAGGACTCCTCTAAATGCTTTCTGTCAATTTCGTTAATCATAAATAACACCGCCTTTATAAAATTATTTTTTTATTTTGGGAACGATTCCCACATTATACCGCCCCATTATTCGGGGCGGTATATCTGGGCATCCTTCTTATGCTGCTGCTTCAATTTCCCTATTATTTAAAACCTTGACTTCACCAGAGGCGATACGGGAGCGCAACTCCTTCAAGTCAATATCCCAATAATATGGAAGATAATTCCGTACAAACTGCCAGAAGTATTTACGAGTCGTCATACTACGATTCCAATCTTCACCCAGAGTAAGAGTCTTTGTATCCCTGTTATAGATAGCACAGACGCTCCTATAAGACTGGAAAACAACTTCCCGCCCCGCTTCAATAACAAACTGATTCGCCACTTCACGTCCACTCCTTGGACTCTCCATGTTGTAAACTTTTGCCATAGTAATCCTCCTTCGGCTTTTCGCCACTTTTAAAAATTTTATTTTTTTGGATTGTTGATAATCCTAACTAGATATAATTTTTATTATATCTAATTAGCATCACCAACCCCGGGGGGGCGGGAGAGGTATCACCTCTCCGCACTTTTTGAACCGATACTTAATTTCATTTCCTTAATACTTACTCTTTTAATTTCTACAACTTTTGCAGATTTTCCAAGAGCGGGTAAATAGTACTGAATTTTATTGTTTAATTCGTTACTATTATTAGCATAGATACTTTTTGTTACTTTACCTTTTTTAATTTTTCCGTTAACAAGGATTTTTTGTTCGAATACTACATCGTACCTCATTTTCTTTTAACCTCTTTTCTTTCTCTTATCTTTTGTTGCTTTGTTTCGCAAGGTGCTTTTCCTTACATTCTCAGTATAGCACACAAAGCGGAACATATTCCCGAACAACGCAACACGGGACGGGGCAGGGCATCACATAGTAATATTATCTTTAATTTATTATAATATTATTATTAATTTTTATAAGATGTTTATATATTGTTTTTATTATTGTTTTATTTTTTATTTTTAATTTTTTATTTTATTTTGTTTTTTATTTGTGATGTGACAAGAAAAAAGACAAGAGGGGGAGGGAGAGCGAGGAAATAGAGGTGGGTAGATTACATATTAAGTGAACTTTACTTCCAAAAATTTCCCCCAAAAAATCCCAAAAAGAGACCCTGCCCACAAAAAATTTTTTACAATTTTTCCTACATAAAAGTGCAATTTTTGCACAAAACTCGCCCTAAAAATATGCATAAAAAAAGAGCAGGGCATAAACCCTGCTCACTTGCAGTACTACTTATTTATTTTTTAAGGCTCTCGAACCAGTTAATCCAACCATTTAAGTCGGTGTTCCACGATTCTATGATTTGCTTCTCCAAGTCTTTGTCGTTGGTCTTAGGTCTGCCTGCCTTAATTTTTACGAGGAGTACTTGGAATTCACGGTTAATATCGTCCAAGTCTCTGCCTATCAGATTGAGTTTGCTTGGTAACATAGTGTTCACCCCCTTTCTTGGTTTAATAATACCACGAAGTAGGGAAAAGGTCAAAAGATACTACGGGCTAAAAATTTTTTATAAAAAATTACCCATTTATATAATTAGAATATTCTGAAAATTTCGGAACTATCTTGACTCACGAGTAAGGTTCGTCCTGTTAATTCATAGTACCGCGGAGGGAATTAGATATAAAAGTGTAACATTTGTAACACTTTTTAACTATTTTTTTAATGAAATAGACTTGTCCGCAAAAGTATCGCAAATTTTTTAAGGAAATTGTATTATTTATAGGAACTATAAATAATAAACATGAAGTAATAGGAAAATAAAAGTATTACTACGAGTGATAACGAGTAGTAATATCGAAGATAAAAAGATGATAAATAGAAGTTTGATAAGTGTTAATGAGATACTATGCCCACATTTATCCGTGGTAAAAATATGAAGTAATAAATCAGCGGATAGTTATTTTTCTTTTTCACGGCTGCGGTCGTGTTACCATATTGTTGCCGTATTCACTTATTATTTCATATTAAATATATCCGTGGCATAACTTAATCAGTAAGGACTAGTCGTGCGGGTCGGAACTTACTTGATATCTGGTGGAAGGGGATAACCACTAAAAACACCCCCATATGCCAACAGGACGGAATATGGGATATATTCCGTGGTAATAAAAAGTAGTAAGACCGTGGGTACTGGTCTTGTAGGGCGTGAGTAACGCCCGATTTCTTTGGTACTCAAATGGCGTTTTTTATGAGGTACTTATATATGCTTAAACCGTTAGGTAAAAATGTGGTCGTAGCGGCGCAAAAGCAGGAGAAGATGACAGCAAGCGGTATCTTTCTTGCCGACACTTCCAGTTTTGGTTCCATCAAGGAAGGGGTAGTGATTGCGGTAGGAAATGATGTTTCCGAAGTAAAAGAGCAGGATACCATTCTTTTCCCGAAAGAATGTGGCGTTACGGTAAAACACAAGGGCGAGGAGTATATTGTATTAAGTAAAGATAATGTCCTTGCCGTAGTAAAAGACGATTGAAATGACTCGGGTTCGCCCCGAGCCACCACCACCACTCGCAAAAAAGTGGTGGTTTTTATATTTATTATAGGGTAGTGATAGAGACGGTTACTTCATGTATACAAAGGATGAGATTCTTGGAAAATCAGAGATACCGTTTCAAATTTTTCTCCCTATGATATATTTACCTTCCATGGTAAATAGGGGGTAATATGGCAGAAAAAACTGTAGGTTCTAAGAAACCTACCCAGAAGAAGAATAAAACTTGGGGAGACGAAGGGTTTACTGGTTACATTTATTACGGTTGTTACAAATACAAAGTCGTGTTTACCCACCAAGACAAATTTGATAAATTTATGGACACATCTCCGTTAGGTCGTGTCTATGGTGCGGTTTGCTACGATGATTAGATTATACTGATTGCAACGAATGTAACCGAACAGATGAAGAGGTTGACGCTTTGGCACGAACTGGTACACATTATGTTAGAGAATAACAATGTGAATGACGGACGGCAGGATGTGTAGGTAAAAAGCGAAGGGTTTGTGGATACATTAGCGTCTCGTATTTACGAGGTGACAATCCGTAACCCAGAAATGATGAGGTGGCTGATGAAATGACCGAAGAGCAAGAGTTGTTTGCCCAGTAGGAAGCAGAAGCACTTCAACTCGCCTACGAGTCGATTGTAGATTTTCGTAGGATTTATTTACCCAGTCCTGACGACTGTGACCCTGCTCCGTTCCATCACGAGTGGTCTGATATCTTGCTTCATGGCAGAAAACACTTTGCTATCGAAGCATTTCGTGAGTCGGCTAAATCGGTACTGGTAATTCGTGCACACTCTTTATATCGGTTGGTATTCCCATCAAAAGACTATAATTTTATAGTCATTATTATGGCGAACCAGACCTTAGCGTCCGCTCGTTTAAAAGACTTAGCGGACGAATACACAAGCAACCCGAAACTCTGTTCAAATCTCGTCAAGGTGGTTAAGAATAATGATAAGACATTTGAAGTAGTAGTTAAAGATATTCGTGGTGAGCCTATCAATGTACGGATTGACGCTTATGGTAAAGGTTCTTCCGTCAGAGGTCTGTTACATAGTGAGACCCGTCCAAAACTTATAATCATAGACGACCCTCAGGACTTAGAAGATATGAGTTCTGATACGGTATTAGAGAAAGACTATAACTGGTTTTTATCCGATATCGCATTCTTAGGTAAGAAAAGTCGTATCTTTATGATAGGGAACAACCTGGGTGAGTCCTGTCTCATTGAGCGTGTCATTGCGAATAAAGAATATCTTGGTTTCCAGACAGAGCGAATCCCGATTTTACAGGACGGTAAATCTGCTTGGGAAGCAAAATATACAATTTAGTTTATTGAGGACGAAAGAGAAAAGTACGAAAAGATTCATAAGATAGATATTTGGTATCGTGAAAGAATGTGCATGGCATTATCCCCTGAGAACCAGATATTTAAGAATGAATATTTCCGTTACTTTACTTGGAAAGATTTAAGGCTCTACGACCTCAATATTTATATGACGGTTGACTTGGCTATCAGTCAAAAGAAGACCGCCGACTACACCGCAATTATGGTTGTGGGTGTAAACAAACAAAACCATTGGTTTATTTTAGATTGTTGTTTCGGCAGGTTTGACCCGTCCGAGACAATTGATAATATATTTAAAATGGTAGGTAAATGGTCGCCACAGAAGGTAGGCGTGGAAAAAGTAGCATACCAAGCAGCACTATCCCACTTTTTAATGAAGGAGATGCCAAAGAGGAATATGTTTTTTACAGTTACACAGTTAAAGGCACAACGGCGTAAAGAAGAGCGTATTTCCGCATTACAGCCGAGATTTACTTCTGGTTCAGTCTGGGTCCCTGAGAAAGCAGGAGACTGGTGGACAGAACTTCAAAGCGAAATGTTGGCGTTTCCGAATGGTATCCATGATGACCTTTTGGACGCACTGGCTTATGTAGAACAGATAAGCGAAACACCTATCAAGCGAAGAGGAAGTTTTATAAATTCACTTTACGCAGGGCAGATGTAATCAGGGGGTGGATGAATGCCAGAAGATTTTAACCCACAAATTCTGCAACAACCACAAGTGGACGCTGGCATGGGTTATGGTGAACTAAACCCACCTGAGCCGATGTCCCAAGCAGAAGGAGTAATCGCACAGAACCCGACCGAGTAGCAGTAGATTGTAACAGAATACGCTATTTCTGAAGAGAAATTGGATGAAATCCGTGAGAATGTTATGCATGAAATCGAAAGGGCGGACAACTATTATGAAGAAGAAATCGAACCGATGGTCATTAAAAGACATAAGGTTTACGAAAGCGATGCTGAGTACTACAAAAAGAAGTATCCTAATTTGACGAATATCAGTGATGTTACCGCAAGTGACTTCCATGATACCGTTGAATGGGCGATACCTTCTTTAATTAAAGTGTTCTTTGGTAATGAAGACATTTGTAAGTTATAGGGTGCAAATAGTGAACAAGACGAGAAAGCGGCAGCGGCTCACTCCGAACTGATTAAGTATCAATTAGAACGGTGTAACGATGGTTTTCTCGTATTCTACGACTGGATTAAGAATAGTCTTATCGACAATCTCGGTATCGTGAAATGCTACTGGGAAAGAGAAGAGACGATTGAACCCAAGACGATAGTGGCAAGTCAGAGGGAACTGTATGAACTGCAGTTAAATCCGAAGATTACCATTACCAATATTGAGGAAAAAGCACCCGATGTATTTTAGGTTGATTACGAGGAAGTAACCAACATTACCAAGAACCAACCAAAACTCGAAGTAGTTCCACCGTCTGAATTCCGTTTTAACCCCGAAGCAAAATCGTTGGAAGATGTTGACTTCGTGGCACACAGGAAGATTGTTAAGTTAGACTATTTAAGACGGAGAGAGCGTGAAGGTGTATTCCAAAATATCGACAAGGTATTGGATGGCACTGGAACAACTGGTACTTACACAAGAACGAACTACGATGAAGAGTTGAACCCGAGAGCATACATGCGGAATTCTGATGTTGGCGTAGAAGACGCTAAGAAAGAGTTCTTACTGTATGAATGTTATGTGAAAACGGATATCAATAATGATGGTATTCTCGAAGATTTAATCGTGACAATGGTTGATAAAAAGACGATTGTGAGATTGGAAGAGAATACGATGGGCAGACACCCATTCTTTGTGATTAGTCCTATCCGTGACACATCAAGGCTGTTCCCGAAGCGTGGTATTGCGGACTTAGTTGGTGAACTACAGGACTTAAATACGGCGTTTTTGAAACAGATTATCTATAATATTGCGGTCAACAATAATAAACAGGCATTTGTGAATGTGGACTTATTGTTAGACCCAAGCGAATTTATCGATGGGAAGAAAGCAGTCCGTGTAACAGGAGACCCACGGAATGCCGTATACTACACACCAGTAGAATAGTTACAACCTCAGGTGTTCCAATTCTTAGAATATATGAATACCATGAAGGAGAACCGTACTGGTATCACAAGATATAATCAAGGTATGGACGCAAACAGTCTGAACAAGACAGCAACAGGTATCACTCAGATTATGAATGCTTCCAACCAGAGATTAGAGTTAATTGCTCGTATTTTCGCTGAAACTGGTATCAAGCAATTGTTCCGTCATATGATTAAAATGAATCAGATGTATATTACAGAAGAGACATTTATTCGTATTACGGATAAACCGAAACCAATCTTCCCTGAAGATTTGGAAGGCACGATTGATATTGTGGTCAATGTAGGTGTTGTGGCAGGTAGTAAACAACAGCAAGCACAATCTATGCAGTTGTTGTTAGGTATGTACCCACAATTACTGCAGGCAGGACTGGCGTCACCAGAACATGTATCATATGCATTTGGTAGATTGGTAGAAGCATTAGGTTATAAGAATGTTTCCGACTTCCTGTTTACTCCTGAGATTTTACGAGAAGCAGAGATGATGGGCGTACCACCGCAGATGTTAATGATGATGAAGTACGCACAGGAAAGTGGTCAAGTGCCACCTGCTTTACAGGAGATGTCGAAAAACTTAATACAGAATAAATTGGCTCAGGCGGCATAGAATGCAGGGATTTATCAGAGACAAAAACCAATGGAAGGACAACCACAACAACAGCAGAAACAAGCACCTAACCCAGACCCAGGTGCTCTCGAAAATGCGGGATTAAGTACACAGCAGTTTATTCAACGGTTAGCACCGCAACCTGAGGCGTCTAACCCTGATAGGCGAGATGGAGCATTTTAATTATGAGACCTTTAAAAACAAAGGAATAGTTAATTGAAGAAGGCTATAACGCAGAAGCGGCGTTAGTCTTTCTTCGTAATTTTTTCCAAGAGGAAAAAGACAAGCAGTTTCATTTGTTAATGACTTGCCCTACCGACCAAATGAGTGAGCGTAGGGCGGTTGTTAAATATATTAATTCATTAGAGTCTTTATTGCTCGAGAAAGTAAGAACGGGTATTTTAAAGGCAACCGAACAAGTTGAAACAAACACTCGGTAGGAGGGCTAATGGACAATTTAGAGAATACTAATGTTAATGACCAACAGGTCGAAAATCAAGACACTCAGCAAGTGGAACAACCCGATACTGGGACTCCGCAAAAAGAGGAAGATACCCCTGAGTTTGGTCTTGACAAAGATGGTAACTTTTTTTGGAACACGGATGAGTACGACAAGAAGTATCCTGAAGAGGACTCCGAAGAAGACTCCGACCCACAATAGGAAGAGCCTGTTGAGGAGACAGAGCAGTAGGAACAACCAAATCAAGAGAAAGAGGACGACTCTGATACCGATAACCAAGAAGAAGAACCAAAGTTTAAAGTTAAAGTTGATGGCGAAGAGATTGAAGTTACCCAAGACGAATTACTGCGAGGGTATATGCGTCAGAGGGACTATACGCAGAAGACACAGCAGTTGGCAGAACAACGGAAACAGTTTGAGCAGTACAGACCTCAGCAACAATATCAGCCACAACAGCAGGCACAACCACAACAGCAACCGCAACCACAGCAACAGTCTACGGATTTGAATGCCATGGCAAAGGAGATTGCCGCTAAGAGTTTAGGGTTGGAAAGTGTAGATGACCTGTCAGAATTGGATTTTAACCACATCACTGCCGTGGTAGAAGCCAAACAGGCTTTGTTAAACCAACGGAATTAGATGATGTACAGACAACAGAATATCAGCAACCTTGAAGAACAGTTGCGTAGCGAAGAGCCTAAATACGATGAGATTATGTCTCGACTGGGCGATGCTATTCAGAATTTGCCAGTCAATAAATATAATAAATTGTAGCGGGCGTACAATGAAGGTAACCCCGAACCGTTGCGTGAATTCTTTAAGGAGATGTAGAAAGATTATTACGCTCAATCCATTCAAAAGGTGGAACAGAAGAAAAAGCCAGTAGTTCCTCGTGTGGAACATTCTGCAAACACTCCTGTTGTACCGTCACGGAAAGGCGTAAAGATTGACTACGATAAGTTTGGTCATATGACTACTGACCAAAAAGCAAAAATTTTGTTATAGATGGGGTTACTGGATTAAAAATAAAATTTTGAGGTGAATACAAATGCCAACTTACAATGCTAGATATGCTAATACTTACGAAGCAGTAGGTAATCGTGAGGATTTGCTGGATATTATCACTAATATCTCTCCAGATGAAACTCCTTTGATGAATAAATTTGGTCGTTCCAAAGTTACTGGTATGGTACACTCTTGGTTGACCGACACCCTGCCTGCAGCGGGTACTAACGCACACAAGGAAGACGCTCAGTTTACTGACACCCAGTCCATTCCTCGTGTAAAAGAATCTAACTATATTCAGATTTTCATGCGGGATTGCAATGTAACTGATTCTCAGGAAGCAGTTCTGAAAGCAGGTGTGAAGAGCGAGATGGCTTACCAACTGGCGAAAACCTTGAAGGCTATTGCTCTGGATGTTGAATATGCTATCGTTAATAACGACACCAAGGTTCGTGGTGGCGAAGGTGGTGTTGACGGCGTTGACCAAACCCAGAACCCTGCTGTATTACCACAGGCTTCCAAGATGGGTGGTATCCCTTGCTTCAACACTGTGAATGTGGTTGATGCTACCAATAGTTCTTTGTATGCCCATAAGGCTCTGAACGAAACCATGCTGAATGACGCTATTCAAAAGGCTTGGGCGAAAGGCGGTACTCCTGATATCTGCGTGGTATCTGGTGAAAACAAGAGAGTTATCTCTAACTTCACTGGCAACGCTGAAAGACAACGGAACGCTGACAGCACCAAGATTAAGAATATCGTAAATGTTTACGAATCCGACTTTGGTCTGGTTAACATGGTTCTGCATCGTATGCAACCTTCCACTCGTGTGGATTTGTTACAGTCTGAATACTGGAAACTGGCTTACCTGATTCCGTTCAAGACCTACGATAAACCAAAAGATTCTTTGGTAAATGGTAAAGTTGTTACTGGTCAATTGACCTTAGAATGCCGTTCTCGTGATGCTAACTCTTGCATTACAGGTATTGATAATACTGACCAGGCTTGATGACAACGGGAGGTAATTTTGTCTGACGGCTTTATTACCAATCAATGGATTGATTTAAGCGATGATAGAAACTATCGTATTATTAACAAGTACGATACAAGCGAACTCGACAAAGCGAATGCAGAGGAGCGTAAGGAGAAGCAGACTGGCAAGAATTTCCGCCATGTCTGTGCTATCCCTATGTTTGAATTTGCAAGAGACCCTTTGTTAAAGCAATATATGTTCTATTGTGAAGCACACGAGGGGGACGCCGCTCGTAGGGTTCTGAGAACTTTTTTAGCGTTAAATCCGTAGTACAAGACGATGGATGACGCATTTTAACAAGGGGGCGAAAGCCCCCTTATTTTTATTTTAGGGGGTTAAATATGACTGGACAAGAAATGATTAATATGTGTTCCTCGATTATTAAACGCCAAGACATAAACACAGACCTCTTGTTAACATTTATTAATTAGCAACGAAAATTCATATTGCGTTCCAATTATTTATATAAAATCCAAAGTTGGGTTACCAATCTTACCGCAACGAACGGTCTTGTGACTATCACCACAGGGACTCTTAAACAGGCACGGTATGTAGAATGGAATTCTGACCCAACCGATATTGAGGTAAATGTAAAGAAAAAACTGCTTCGGTTAAATACAATCAATGAAGCATATGAATTCATAGATGATGTGGACGCAGAGGGAGAACCTTAGTACTATATTGTTATGTCTGAAGGTATTAAGATTATCCCTGCTCCGCCAGTCGGTAAGATTAATATTTTTGGTGAATGGTATCCGACAGATTATATTAGCGGAACTAATAGCAACCTTTCTGACGAAGATGTTATCTCCAAAGAACTTGGAGATATTGTCGTTTATAATTCTTGTGCTGAGTATTTTGATTTCCTTGAGGAATACGAGAAAGCACAGTTATGGAGAAATAAAGGTAAGGTACTGTTAGACGAATACTTCAAAGAAATTAAGAGACAGATGACGGACGACCGCAATCTTATGGACAGAGACCCATTCGGCAATTTAGGAATTCATCACGGTTGGCGTGACTTTGGCGTTAATAAAGTTGACCTTAATAGGTTAATAGATGCAGACGAGGTGAGTTACTGATGGCGTTTAAAAAGATTAATGACACAATTCTCACCGATATTGCGAATGCTATCCGTCAAAAGGCAGGTACTATCACAAAGTACTATCCAAGAGAGATGGCATAGGCAATCAAAGATTTAGTAATAGCACATCTTACAACTGCTACGGTAACACCTACGGAAGAGACATAGGAAATTACTCCACCATCTTCTTATGAAGGGTTAAGTAAAGTAACGGTTAATCCTATTCCAAGCGAGTATCATGATACTTCAGAAGACGATGCTGTGGTAGGAGATGTGTTAAGTGGCAAGAAGTTCCATACTTCTACTGGTAGTGAAACAGGTAGTATGACAAATAATGGTGCTATTGGTGGAACTATTTCCGCAGTGGCAGGTTGTGTTGTTATTCCTGCAGGATATACCAGTGGTGGGACTGTATAGATTAGTAGTACAGAACAAGAAAAGATTATTGCGGGAAATATTAAACAGGGCGTTACTATTTTAGGTGTATGTGGTACTGTAAATCCAACACCTGCATTACAGGATAAAACGGTAAAAAGCACTACTTCGGAATAGACGATTACTAAAGGAGATGCTTATTATGGTATCGGAACAGTAACTGTCGAGGCATTGAATTTAGAAACAAAATATATTTCATTAACATCTGAGATATAGCATATTACTGCATAGGAAGGTTATGATGCAATTGGTGATGTCTATGTTCCTGCTCTTAACCCTATTAATTTAGAAACGGTAAATGTTACATTAGGTAGTGCATAGCAAATTACCCCAAGTAGTGGTTATGATGGAATTGGAGAAGTTAATGTGCCTGCTGTTCCTGCACCGTGTTTAGAGACAGTAAGTGTTACTTTATCTTCTTCTGCGTAGACAATTACTGCAAGTTGTGGGTATGATGCAATTGGAACGGTTAATGTTCCTGCTGTTCCTGCGGTATGTTTACAAAGCAAGACAGTAACATTAACTTCTTCACAATAGACCATTACCGCAGACTCGGGTTATGATGGCTTGTCTTCCGTGGTTGTTCCTGCGGCACCAACAGACAATTTACCTGGGGTGTTATTCTCTACACAGTGGCAATATATTACATTAAACGCACCAAGTGGGTTATCAAATAAAAAGGTAAGTGGGTTTGCGAACTTAAAATCGGTTACATTCCCAGACGCAACAGAAATTGGTGACGCCGCATTTATTGGTATGACTACATTATCAAGCATAAGTGGACAATGCGTAACGATTGTTGGTTCAGGGGCATTTAATTCAAGCGGAGTATCTTCTTTTACTTTTCCAAATGCAACACAGATAAAGAGTTATGCATTCTATAACTGTTAGAATTTAAACACAATGCCTTCATTACAAAATGTTACAGAGATTGGAGACTATGCTTTTAGTGAATGTAATCTCAGTGGGGATGTTACATTACCAAAAATTACTAGTATTGGTGCAGGAGCATTTGAAACTTGGGGTTCTTACAAAATACAAAATTTAACAATTTCAAATACTGATGGTGTGTGTACATTAGGCGACTCTTCTGCAATTCCAAGTACTACCAATATTTATGTCCCCGCCGCACTTGTTGACTCGTATAAGGCAGCGACCAACTGGTCTACACACGCAAGTAAAATTTCGGCGATAACATAAGGAGAATTATTATGATTGTTAGAGAAACGAAAGAAATTGACGGTAAAAATTTCGTCTATACATATAGCGATAGTAATGTAAAAATCCGTTGCGGTGATGTAATTTATTCTGAGGCATACGACCCTGTCGAATACGCAGAAAGCCGTGTTTATACGGAGACAGACATTCCTATCGTAAAACCAAAAAGACGAGAGCAATGAGGTGATTAAATGTCTGAGTTTATTAAAAATCGCTCCACGGAGAGGGGATAGATTGAAATCGCAAAAGCAATTCTTTCTCTTGTAAGCGATAAAGATTATGTAAAAACCTTACAAGGGCAAGAGTTTAAAGATAATCCTGCGTCTGAATATGGGCAGAAAGCCATTGCTAATGCTATCCGTGCTATCGGTGGACAGACCGTTACTACGGTAACAAAGACAAACCCTTATATTGGTAATAATGCTTCGTTAGGCGGACAGCAGGAAATTATTGACGCTATTGTTTCTGTGAAAGGAGATATCGGTGGCGGAACTCCAACCCTTCAAGATGTAACTGTACATTCTGGGGAAACACAATCTACCGTTACCGCAGAGGAAGGTTATGACGGGATTGGAACAGTAACGGTCGAGGCATTGAATTTACAGGAAAAAACAGCGGTATTGAGTACTTGTAGCACAGCGAATATAGTTGAGCCTGATGATGGTAAAGATGGGTTATCAAAAGTAACTGTTCCTCAAGTTAAATTACAAGATGTTACTGTTACATTAGGTAGTTCATAGGTAATTGAACCTGATGGTTCACAAGGATATATCGGATTAGGTTCTGTCACTATTCCTGCGGTATGTTTAGAAACTGTAAATGTTACATTAGATGATTAGGCATAGACTATTTATAAAGGGGAGAATTATGATGGGATAGGACAAGTTAATATTCCTGCCATTCCTGCACCGTGTTTACAAAGTAAAAGTGTTAATCCAACAAACGCACAATAGACCATTACTGCGGACTCGGGTTATTAGGGTTTATCTTCCGTAACAGTCGGGGCGGATAGTGGTACAGATACCTTAGCGACCGCCTTTAGTTCTGAAGGATTATCTGAATATACCATTAGTGGTAATTCTGTAAATCCTCTTAAAATTAAAAAGATAAATTTACCTAATGCTACTTCTTTACCTGCAGATGGATTTAATGGGATGATGAATTTAGAAGAGGTTTATGCACCAAATGTAACATAGATAAATGCGAGATGTTTTAAAAATGCGTCTAGTGTTAAAAAAATAACATTTGGAACAATCACGTCTATAGGAACTGCTTGTTTTAATGGTTTTGGAAAAAGTGGTTCTACAAACCAATGTGATATAACTATTAGTGCGTCAATTTGGACTAGTGGAGCATTTGATAATTCTAATTTTAGGAATATAACATTTTCAGAAATAACAACAATTGATTACAGTACAGCCCTAGGTGGTAAGGCAGTAAATGCGTCTTTCCCAAAAGTTACAACTATAAGTGGGTCTTTCGGTATGTCTGTTTCAAGTTCTGGAACATTAAGTATGCCAGAATTAACAACGATAAGTGACCAAATGGCGTTTAATAATGAAATCCCAAATGAAATAACATTTGAAAAATTATAGACAGTTAAAGGCTTTTATTTTAGTACTTATTTAAAGAAATTAACACTTCCTGCCGCAACCACAATAAAGAGTAACGCATTTAATTACGCTACTAATTTTACAGATATTTATTTACCTGGGAGTACTGTTTGTGCATTAGAAAACATAAACGCTTTTAGCGGTGTAAATAGTAATTTCGCCATCCATGTCCCAAGCGATTTAGAGGCAACATATAAGGCAGAAACGAATTGGTCCAGTTTCGCAAGTAAGATTACTGGAGACCTAACCGCAGTGGGGGTGTGATAAATGTTAATAACAGAAACGATTGAAATTAATGGTGTTTAGTTCTTGCATAATTATAGTGATGCAGGATTTAAGGTAGAAAGAAACGGTATTTAGTATGATGATGCCGTTGACCCTGTAAATTCGGGAAGGGTATACACGGAAACAAATGTTCCTGTAACTGTATTAGATGTACCAGAAGAGTTTAGACCAGAGAATTTGGGGTGATGAATAATGGACGGTATTGTGGCACACGCTGTTAATGTCGTCATCGGTATCGTCATCGCTACTCTTTGGCAAAAAATAAAAACCCACAAGAGAGAGCAAGACTCAATTAAATTAGGTTTATAGAGCCTGCTCCGTGGTGAGATTACAAAGTCGTATTATCACTACAAAGAAAAAGGATGGATACCGTTGTATGCATTACAGAGTATCGAGTCGAATTACAAGAATTATGAAGCGTTGGGTATGAATGGGGTTATTGATAAACTCTGGCAAGAGTTAATGGAACTGCCCCATGTGAAACCTGACAATGTATCTTTATAGTAGGAGGGATAAATAATGGTTAAGGTTAATGAGAGAATTGAAGCAATTGAAAAGACGGCGAACGCCGCTGCTAAGCAGACTGATGTTGAGGCTTTGATTAGCAACAAGAGTAATGTTCCCAAGTTATTCGGAAAGTATGTTTGGGTTGATGCCTCTACTGGTGCTGTTTCTTTAAAGGATACTGCTCCTTCCGCCTGATTGGTGATTTCGAATGAAGAAAATCTTTAGGGAAATTAAAGCGATAGTCCTTTCAGTCCTTAAAGATGACGACGGGACATACTCTGGGACGAAAGTCATATCAGCGGTATGTCTCTTCGTCTTTCTGGTAGTTTCTGTGTACCTTGCCTACAAGGGCATGGAATGGAAAAACTACGAGTCTTTTTCCACAGCGACAGGTCTGGGCGGTCTTGGACTGCGTGGGGCGAACAAGTTTATGAATATTAAGAAATATGAGGGGGGTGAGTAAATGGCATTTCCTGATATAAAATTAAATGAACCTACTGGCGAGGAATATGTTTCTCGAATTGATGATTTTGAGCGTGAGACAAGGTCTTGGCTTAAAGATATCGTAAATATCATTACTGGTTATCCATTAGTTGAAACACTTGCTGTAAAGGTTTGGGGAACTCAAGATAGCCCAAGACCAACAGCATAGACAGTTAACTCTATTAATAAAACAATCCTTGGGTTCAATGCTTCCACAAACGAATTAGAGGTTCTTCAGCCTGATACAGAACACGAAACAATGAATATTTTGAGTGTTTCTAAACAAATAATTGATACAATTTATCCTATTGGTTCTTATTATGAAACATCAGACGGAGACTTTAATCCAAATACTGCTTGGGGCGGAACTTGGGTAAAAGATACCCCAGGTCGTGTTATGGTTTGTTAGGGTCAACCAAGAGACACCAGTAACAATCCTTTACCGAACTCTCATGAGTTTGGAAATGAAACTGGCGGAATTGGTGGTGAAGAAGTTCATTGCTTGGCAAGACCAGAACTTCCGTCACAGACAAATGATGTAAATGAAATGCCTATTCATTATCATCCACATAGACATCCTCATTCTCATAAGGTTGAAGGGACTTTTATTCAAAAGGTTAATTCTGGTGCTGACGGATATATAGCCGTATCCTCTACTTCTGCTACAGGAAGTATTGGTGTAAAATATAACGATTCTGTAAAATCTGAATTACCCGATGAAGAAGATTTTGCTTACAGTATGAAACAGGTAAACAATACTGACGAGGGTTGGTTTAGTGTTGCATCAGATTTTTCTTTACACGGTATGGTTGATGCAGATACTAAGAAACCTGCCGATACAAGAACTATTTCTGAAGATTTGATTATGCATGTTGGTAGTAAGATTGGACAAAACGGACACAACAACTTGCAACCGTATAAGGTCTGCTATCGTTGGCACAGAACAGCATGATTAAGATATATCCTTATGGTAAAAGGGAAATCACACGGAAAAGTCTCGCTAAGATATGGAATTTATTTCCCGAAGAAGATATCTGTATGTGTATCACAAATCGGGATTTAGACCAGTTCTATAAGGCGAAGCGTATCGCTTATTACTACCTGAACCGTGGTAAAGATTTTTCCGTGGAGATAGACCCTACCAAATTGCAATTTGAAGTAGAATGGTTACTGCGGATTGGTGTTCGTAAATTTTATTTCCCATGGATAGGATTAAGAGAGAAGTTATTGTTTTATTCTTCTACAACTTTATAGTACGCAATGTGGTTAGTAGACCAATATCCAGATAGTGAAGTAACTATCGTGTACCAATTACCGTATGACCAAATTTATGCACCAGTAGATTTTGATATCGTGGAAACAAGTATTGTTTTTTTAGGACGGTTGGTAAATACAAAAACTCGTCTCCACGCCCTGTTTAGACGACCACACCCATGGTATGGTAAACCTCGTATCAAGAAGATAGAGGAATTAGAAAAACTGGCTCTACAGCAGGGAGATTTTACAATAGAGGACGAATGTGGATGTAAAGCAATTGCATCAAACACGAATATTTATTGTTGCCCGTTCTGTGAGAGAAAAAATAGAAAACAATTCTTCGGTAACGCAGACAGAGATAAATTTACTTGTGGTACGATAGATAGGGGTATCTTTCGTGATGTTATATGTAGTGAATGTAAGTTATTTCCAAACGCAAAAAGTAAGCGTATTTCGTATATAAATAGGGGGTGAAATAATTTGTTACAGCAAGTATTCGTCCCTGCAAGTAAGGGATTAATTAAGTCAGCACCCTCTTCTTTATTACCTGATGGGTCTTTTCAAGACGCACTTAATGTAAGGTTTGGAGATGGGTATGTAGAAAAGGTGGAAGCCTTTAAGCACCTGCAAAAAGAAGTGGCAGGAGTTTAGCAAGATATTAGAATTACGCATCTTGATAGTGGAAGTACTGTTGGCGAGCGTATTTTAAAGATACAGCAATACAAGAAGAAAAACGGTCAAGTAAAGAATATTATTCATACTGATACTGGTGTTTATTTACTTGACGCCATAGACGAAGACCCGACATTATTATCGGATTCCAGTTACAAGATTTCTAATCTTGGTCATATCAGTTGCGTGAATGCTTTTGACGAATATTTCTTTACTTCGTTAGGTTCTAAAATTTATTACTGGAATACAGAAGAATAGAAGATAAAACAATTAGAGGGAACATTTGAACCTTCTATATGGCAAGCAAGTCACAGTTATTCTCTTGGGGATTATGTAATGCCCACATACGGAGACAATAAATATACTGGGTTTATATATAAATGTACGGAAGCAGGAACGAGCGATACAGAAGAACCGACCTGGCCAACAGATTTAGTAACAGAATTTACGGACGGTTCTGTTAAATGGATTGCTTGTGGTTCTGTAGACCTTGAAGGACAAGATGATGACCACAGAGAAATGCTTGCACAATGTGTAGAACTCTTTAAAGGGTTTTTATTTGTTGCAAACACAGTAGAGGGTGGAGAACATTATCCATCACGGTTGCGTTGGTCTCAATGGCAGAACCCACGGTTATGGCACAATAACGAAGATGGTTCTGGGTTATCTGGATACGTTGATGTCGATGATACAGACGGCAAGATAGTTGCACTGAAGCGTATTGGGGATGTTTTGTATATCTATAAAGATAGCAGTATTATAGCATTGACCTACACTGGCGACCCTGATAATGTTTTCTCGAAAGAAGTAGTTACAACAAAAGCAGGACTGATAGCACCAGAAGCAATTGTCGAATTGCCACACATGAATATATTTGTTGGCGAAGACGATATTTATATGTTTGACGGAAACACTTGTACTGGTATCGGAGATAACATTAAGGATTGGTTCTTTAATACTTTCTTAGACAAGGCGTCTGTGGAAAGAATGACAGGGTACTATGACGAGAAACATCAGGAAGTTGTTTTTTATTGTAATAAATATGATGAAGAAACAGAAAACGAATATATCTATAATGCTGAAAATAATGGTTCATTATCTGGTTATGATTAGTTAATGGGCAATAATAATTATGGTGTCTTTTATAACCTTAGATTAAAAACATGGTCTATAAGAGAAACTGGAATTACGGCGATTGGAAAGATTAAATTAATAAAAGACGCAATAATTAACAATATTCACACACAAATGAATGACCCGTCCAATAATGTTATTATTGACTCTGCTCTTTATCTCGGGGCAAAAACCTATACGATTGCAGGAGATAAAGACGGTTATTTATATATGGTTGACGGTTATACTGATTTGCGGTATGTAGACGGTAGCGGTGAACCAGAAGGATATGAGGGTTATGTTATTACAAAGACCCATCATATGGAAGAACCTGGGAAAATTAAGAGGTTAATGAGAATATAGTTTCATATCGAGACTTCAGGAAATACCAACAATAACTTATATTGTCAAGTAGGTACTGCTTGGAGTCCAGAAAACGCAAATAGTGGAGATATTACTTGGTCGGAAAAGAAGTATTTAAATTTAAAGAGACCAACCGTATCTTATGCTCCACAACACATTGTTCCATACATTGATGTAGACCTTACCGCACGGTATTTTATGTTACGGTTCGGTACTACTGGTAACAACACATACTTCAAGATTTTAGGTTATACATTGTATTATCAGGTGAGAGGTGATGAATAATGATTTCGGAAACCATCACTATACCAAAGACAGTATCAGATTAGGAAGATAGATTTGTTTTAAAATTAAAAGAAAACCTCTTACGCATGATAAAGGAGATAAATAAGAATTCTAAAAAGATTAGTGAGATAACAACCGAAGAACACGAAGACCCAGATTACACAGACGAGTTTAATAAAAAGGCGGATGTGAAAGCCACTAATATTGGTTACGGAGACTTATTCTTAGAGATTAAAGATGATGAAGGAGAAGTAATATATAGTGCTGAAGACAACAGAGAAGATTGGGGACTTGCCCTAACCAATAGTAAGAATACAATCGCCAGTGATAATGTGACATTGGTAAGCAGTCAGAATGTTTACAACGAGACACACCCTTATATGGAGAAAGACGCAAGCGACCACTGGATAAACCCATACCACTACATTAACTACAAAAACCTGTCAAGACACGAAGGAGCAGAGGATATCAACAAACAGGACAGATGGAGCGAGCAGGAATTCTACGAACCCAACGAACCTAACGACAACACTGTAAAAGAAAACTTAGTTGCGTTAGATACCGCAATTTGGGAAGTGGCAAAGTAGTTAGATGATAAGGCAAATATCAGTCTTGACAATTTAAACCAAAATGGGTTATTACTTATAAATGCTATCGGCATGGGTTCTACTTACGTAAGAGACTGGAGAGAATTAGGTGTACAAGACCCGTTAGTAAAAGTAGATATGGAGAGAGTACAAGACCCTGAAACTGGACTATATACAAATGTATATACCGTTTATTCCGACTACGACCCAAGTGGTGGCGGAGACCAAGATGACGCCCTGTATGCTTAGATTATCGGAAAGAATGTTGGGTGGAATATGGATGTATATGATATCTATGGAATTCCAACAGGTATTCATTCTATTGGCAATACAAATCCTTATGCTTGGGAAGTTGTTAGAGATAAGTATTATAGTAGCGGAACTACATTTAGAGCGATTGTAAACGATTCTTTAGAATATTGGGGAAACGCTCTCGGTTCTCCTCATAACGACGCCCAACTAAACCCAAGTGCTATACATGGTATTCGAAATGGGTATTATGATTAGTCCAGTCCATATACAAGAGTAGATGATGTTTATCTTGCAAATCTTTACGGAATAAGAAAAGAAGTAGAACTGTAGTATAATGGCGATGCATATTTTACGGTAAGTACACTTAGTAATTATGGTTGGACATAGGATGACTTTGAAGATTAGGCTGATTTTAATTTAAATAATATTTTAGATTATGCTGCAACAACTGGATATAGATTAGGATATCTTCAAGAAGCAATTTTCCAACTTAGTGCTACTATCGTTTAGTTGTAGGAACAAACAGGGATTTCATTACCTGGGAACGGTTTACCAATAGGTTCTGGTTCTGTATATGGATAGACGCTTTGTTAGACACATAGGGGTGTTGGTTCATCTGTATATAGAAATTCTTATCTTAATCAATATGTATCAAAAAACTATATAGGCGTATCTAGTTCCGATTATTAGAATATGTTTCCTATGGTAGAAAATTTTACAAACGGAACAAATGGTGTTATAGATAGTGATACTGGCGAAATAAATACTCTTTCATATAGAGACTTTGACAGAACAAGGTTAGGGTCATTCGGCACAAGTAATGAACCGAGTTCGCCTACTACATCAACATTATCTTTTTCTTCCCTTCCTTTATCAGAATAGATAAAGGCAATGGCACAAACTGTTGATGAATTAGTTAGTGCTGTAAACAGTATTGAGACTTCTATTACCAACATGTAGACATCTATTAGCAATCTTGGTAGTTCTATTACTGGTATAACGCAAAGAATTGATGGTTATCATGGTTCTGGCTCAGGTTCTGGTGGCTCAGGCAGTAGTTCTTAACGAGGACTTGATATGGTTACATTTCTTTAGCATGTGAAAAACTTAACACGGTTTACGGATGATACAGAAGAGGAGATTATCATTTCAATACTGCATAACTTATATGTGATAGATGATAATTCCCTCTTCTCTTTTTGTTTAGAGGATAATGATTTCGGACGGTGGATGACCGTAATGTGGATAGACGGACAGGGCGATACGATACACAGATGGTTGAAAGAACAAAAGGAAAAATACAGGGTAGATAAAATCTTCTTCGTATCAAACAGATGGAAAGCAATGGGTAGAAAATACAAAGATTTAAAAATCAAACCCCAAGGGGTTTTATGTGAATTAGAGGTGATTTAAAGAATGGGAAGCAGAAAGAATACAACCGAGTCCTCGGCAAGTTATAATACTTAGGCACATAGCACTGAAACAAGAAATCCGTTTACTTCAGATTAGATGAAGAATGCGTATAACGACTACTTGGGGACGGCACAAAATAATTACCAAAATGTATTAAATTCTACGAATAAGTTAAGTGGTGTATTAGACCAATATCTTAAGAACGGCGGTATTGGCGATACCTCTTACTACAAACAGGCATGGGATTAGGCACAGGGAATTGACCAAAGTAACCTGAAGAAAATGAACTCTGCCGACCTGAACCCATATAATGACGAGGTAACCAATAACTACATCAACGCTTCAAATAAAGCGGCGTACTTAGCAAACGGTCAGAATGTCAACCAAATGATGGGGAATATGATTCGTTCTGGCATGGCGAATGGTTCTGGTCACCAGACCGCTGCAGCCAAAGTCGGGGCATAGTTAGCGGCGAATATCAACGCACAGAACCAAGCGACCTATATGGCAAGACAGAACCAACTGGAAGAGAATGCGTTGAAAGCAAATAACCAGTTAGGCAATTTCTATAATACTTTGGCGAATATCGGTATTGATTATGCACGGTTAAACCAACAGGATTTAAGCACATTACTGAACGCTTACAACAATATCTACTCTGCTCAGAACAGTGCGTTAGGGCAGTTAGGGCAAGCAGTAGAAATGGGTTCTGACCCGACCGTTACAAGCGATAGTACCGCAAGTGGTACACAGCGTGGGACAACGACTACGACACAGAGAAATGGTTTTGCTGACCTGCTTACTCCTATTATCGGGGCAGGCATTAATCGGTTTACGGCATTTTAATGGGGGTGAAACAATTGGCTAAAAATGAAGCATTAAATAGTTTAACTTCTATGATGCATAGAAATTTGTTTCCAAGAGCGGACACTTCCCGTGGCGGTAACGATATCGTAAATGGATTGGCATCAGGATACAATTTCATGGGTACGGTTATGGAAGGTATCCGTGAACGGAACGATAGAAAAAGATTATAGGAACAGTTAAAAGAATACTTTGGTTTAAATCCAGAACAACAGCAAGAACAACCACAACAATATTCTGTTACTGGACAGGGTTGGTCTACTGGAGAACTTGCACCAGAAGGGCAGGATTGGAAACAAAATAGTTTTTCTTCTCTTCTTGGTAATAGCAATGCAACTCCTATGTTAACACAACAATAGAAAGAACCCGACTATACAATGCAGGGTTTTATAAAAAATTCTATTAACAGAGGTATGTTGCCATCTAACGCAATGGCGGCGTATAATGCTTTTATTGCACCTATGGAATAGGATGCAAGAGAAAGGAATATAAGAGAAGCAATGCGTGACTTGGCTTTTGCAGACCACGGACTTTCACAAGAAGATATGGTAAATGCGTTAGCAAAAATAAACTATGCTACTGGAAAGGATTATGCTTGGGAAGATACTAATAAGAGATTTGAAAGAGATTTGAAATATGATAAAGAAGCACTTAGACCACACGGTCTTTGGAATCCTGATTTATATAATAACTACAGTCCGAAATATAGGGTTGCAGACGACGCCTTTGCGGCACTCGGAAATATTGGCGGAGCCAATTATGGAAATTACGGTAACTACGGTGGTAATTTTAATAATGGCTCTGGCGGAATGAGCGAGTATGGTGGCAACAACGAAAACGCTCGTGCCATCTACACATATTTAGCAAACAAGGGACTTCCTGATAATGTAATTGCAGGCATTATGGGAAATATGGAACACGAGTCTGGATTTAATCACGATGCTTTTAATCCTAATGATGCTGATGGTAATCCGTCTGGTGGTATTGCCCAATGGCACGCAGATAGATTTAATAATCTTAAAAACTTTGCTCAACAAAGAGGTAAAGACTGGAAAGATTTACAAACATAGTTAGATTTTATGGTTGATGAAATTAATAGCGGATATCCAGACTTATTACAAAGAATGGCTAATCTCTCTCCTGACGAAGCGGCGTTATTATATCACAAAGTCTACGAACGGTCTGATGATACACCAGAATAGGCCGCTGGTCGTGGGACAAGTGCAATGAATATTTATAATAACAGAAGAAGTCGTGGAAACTATTCGAACCAAACTTACACAATGCCAACACAGGGCGCTAATATTGACGAATAGGTGAGATAGTTAAAACCAGAATTACAACAGGCGTTACCATATATTGGCGGTATCCTGAAAAATAAGTTTGGTGTTGACGGGGTAATTTCTTCTGGAGCAAGGTCTGAGGAACATAATAGAGAAGTTGGTGGAGCACCAAACAGTTATCATATCCATAACGATGCTGTTGATATTGTTTTACCAGACAACACAACAGAAGAACAATATAATGCTATTAAGGACTACTTTATAAGAACTGGCGCATTTAGAGAAATTGACAACCATGATAAGGGAAGTGGATATCATTTACATTTAGGAGGTTACCAAGGCGGAGATATTGGAAGATTAATGAATAACGCAGGCATATATTCACAACAACCACAAACGCAAGGTTATCCACAACAAAGACCATCGTTCGGAAAATACTTAGGTCCAACACAAGTACAACATGGTGGCGGAGCAAGATTGTCGCCTATGGCGGTATATAAGTTGGCTATGGAATAGGTAGAGAAACAAAGATTGCAAGATAATGCAGATAGACAGTTCTGGTTAAGTTAGCAACAGTTAGAAGAAACAAAGAGACATAATCTTGTATCGGAAGCGGTAAGAGAAGGAAAAGGGAAAAAAGAAAATATTTCTGATATAGTTTTACCTGCTGATATATAGAGAGATATTACGGTTTCTCTTGAAAGATTTAAAAATGGCTCTGCGAACGCAAAGGATAAAGACGAGAAAATCAGTTCTAAACTTGGCGACAATGTTGCGGGAGCATATGCCCCATTATATAAACATTTAATTAATAATGGTATGAGCCATTCAGATGCAAGAAACTTTATGTTTAAACATATAACATCACAACTTGGTAAAGATTATAATAAAGTAGTCTCAAACGAAAGTATTTGGGATATAATTGACCAAGCGAGCGAATTATATAAAAGAAATACACCCATTGAATAGTTCTCTGAATTTAGTAAAAAAAGAAAACATAACACTGAAAATAAAGAATTAAACGCAAAAGATTTAATAAATATGGGGTTAGGTTATGTTCCTAAATTTGATGAGAGTAAAATGAATAAGTATATGACTAAAGAACAAATGATTGATTCTGCTATTAAACATTATTATGATGACGAACTTGGGAAAACAGAAGAAGATGATGAACTTATAAGAAATAAGTGGGGTGTTCTCGGTAATTAATATTGGGGGTGAAATTTAAGATATGTTAAGTAAAAATACTGATATTTGGAAAGAAGAGGAAGAGAAAAAGTCTTCTCCAAATAAGAGTTATTTTGCCGATGTTTTTGACAATATAGGTTTTTGGAAGGACGCAACAAAAGCAAACACTAAAGAAACAGGTCTTACTCTTGATATTAGAGAATTATATAAAAAAATAGAAAACGGAGAATATTCTTCAAAAGAAGAGTATGACGAATTAGCAAACCAATTAATGTCTCTCTATCGCCAAAGAGGCGAGGAGAGAGATATTTTTTAGGAAAACAGACAAAAATTACACGATAACGAAAGTTGGTTAGAAGACCATGCTGAACTTGGTGGAACATTGCAAAGTTGGGCAACACAAGCAAAAGATACAGCCCTTGGTGCCGCAGCAGGTGCTATTGTTGGCGGTGCAACTGGTGCTATGGCAGGTGGCGTTGGTGCTATACCTGGTGCTATCGCTGGTGCAAAAGCAGGTGCAACTTGGGGGAACAGATACGGTTCTTTTGATAGTGCAGAACAAGATGTTGCCTTAAATGCAGAGGAAGCAAGAGAAAGAGTTCTTCAAGAAGGAGGAACAGAAGAATAGGCAAAATAGGCGGAGCATGACGCCTATTGGAGTAATGTCCCAACAGAAATTCCAGAAGTTGCATCTAATATGTATTGGGGTGGGAAATTACTTAAAGGCGGAGTTAACCTCGCAGGTAAAGCAATTCCTTCTTCAATCTCTAAAAAGTTTGCACAATCTGGTGTAGGTAAGGTTGCAACTAATATTGGCAAAAATGTAAGTAGCGGTGTTAGTAAATTTTAGAAATTTGATTTACCACAAAAAGTAGGTACATATGTTGCAAGTAAAACTAATCCGTTTTTAGGAAGTATGGCAGAAAAAGGAACTGCTTCAGTAATTGAAGGTCTTCAAGAATGGTAGCAAGAACCTTGGTAGGATTATGCAACAGAAAGAGCCGTAGATAAACAGCGTAGAATATACGACCCTACACATGAAGGGATAAGAGATTTCTCTATTTTTGGTGATGGGGGTTTATTAGATTATTATACAACTCCAGAAGGATTAGAAACTGGGTGGAAAGCGTTTAAACAAGGGGCTATTCTTTCTGGTATGGGTGGATTAGTAACAAAAAGAAACTTAGCAAAAGGGTATAACGATGAAAGAGCAACCATTTCTGTAGATAGTGCTGTAAAGAATTTTGAAAACATTAAAGATGATATTAAAGACGAAAAATTAGCATAGGCAAAAGAAAACTTTAAACAATTATCTGGGATTGATGTTTCAAAAGAAAATGTTTTAGACTTTGCAAGAGAGTATGTAGAATTCTTTAACAACCTTGAAAACGACCACAGTCAAAAACATTCTGATATGGTTCTTAATGAATTAGTAAATGAACTTACAGATACAGGAATAGTTGAAAGAGATAAGATTACGGAAAAATCTTAGAAGTGGTTTGAGGGAAGAAATTTAGATGGTTTCAATAAAGTCCAGTCGTTTAATGAATAGACTACAACAGAAACCATAGAGAACAACGCTAACGGCGAAATAGATAATATTGATACTGTCGAACAAACCGCAACTGGACAATAGAACGGAAGTAATAATACAAATCAAGGACAGGGTGCTACGATTACTGCAAGTAGAGATACTGTGGAAAGTTTAAAGAATGATGATGGTACTCCTTTTTCTGATAAGGTACGCCAATATGGTACGACAGAACCTACAGTAGACGCTTCGTGGCAAAAAAGATTCGATGCAAGATTTACTCCAAAGAATGAAAAAACCGCAGGGGTTGGAAATAAATTATGGGAAATTAATGGTAGAAACATTAGGGTAACAAGAGATAATAATGGTACTTTCTATGTACGGGACGATGATATACAAAACATTCCTGCTATGGTTTTTGACGGAGAAAATGCAGAAGATAAGGCATACGAGTTCTTAGAGAAGATAGAGAAAGGAACTGCAACAATCGGCGGTCAACGCTTTAAGGCCGCAGATAATATTACTTCCGAGACAGACGGTGCTATTGCTGACAAAGATAAGCCTGAAAAGAGTGGAGAAACAAAAGACGCAAATAGAGGAACTTTTGTAGATACAATTAATGATTGGTGGAATTATTATAATAACTATATCCGTGGTAATGCAGAACTTGAAAAAGAAATCGGCGGTGCATATGGTGCGTTTTAGTTGGCACGGGCATTAAATGTAAAAGGATTTGATAATTCCAATGTTTCGTTTATCTTTAATCTTGCAAAACCAGGGGATGACGGTAATGGCGGTAGAGTTTTTGGCGGAGCAACTTTCTTAACTAAAGACGGAAGAGTTTTAACTAACACAGGTTCTATCGCAGAAGAAGCACAAATCCTTCGTCAGCAAGGCGTTCAAAGAGCGATTATTAAATTATATAGTGGTGCAGATGTTGTGACCGCAATGCACGAACTTTTCCATGTTGGTTTCTGGAATATGAGCGAATAGCAAAGAAGATATTTTTATGTTTGGGCAGCGGCAACACAGAATACATTCGCACAACGCATTTTAAAATATAAGGTAATGAACGAAGTTGTCCGTAGAAATAGAGAAAACGAATCTCCTATTCCACAAGATATATTAAATACCATTACCGAAAAAGGAAACGAAATTGATGTATTAAACTATCTCGAGACAGTCGTTAAAGCACAAGACGAAGATTTATATAATTTGGTTATGGGAGACGCTTCTTTTAATCAAACATTCGAACTTTTAAAATATCAAAACCAAAATGTGTTATAGTTGCTTGATGAGAAAGGACAATTTCCTGAAGAGTTACAGAGAGCGATGGAAGAACGGTATGCTTGGGAAGGTTCTCTGTGGTACGCAGAAGGGTATGTCCGTGGTATTGAGCCAACAAATATTATTTAGAGAATTTTAAATTCAGTTTGCCACTCGTTATAGTCTGCACTTAATTTAGTATGGAAGTGTTCTGAACGGTTAAACGAAAAAAGGCAAATTGAAGTAGATGGTAAAACGGTTAACTATAGCCCAATTAGTTCGTTCTCTGGAATGTCTTTAACTCCTACACAACAATATGAATAGAATGAAAACATTGAACAACAGCCACAAGTAGAAGGACAACCTATGTATGCACAAGAAGGAACTTCTATTAACCAAACGGATATTACACAACAAGGAGAACAGTTTAATCCACAAAGAGAAAACGGTATACAAAATCCTGCTATGGGAACATTAGTTGGTGAACCGTATAGTACAGAGGGAGTATTACAAGAAAGTGATTTTGGTTTAGGTAATAGAAAATTAAATACATTAACTAACGCCGAATTAATTAGAATCGCACAAAGAGTTTTCTCTGAAGCCAGTCCTAACAGTTCTATTTTCCAAGAAATTTTATAGGAATTAGAACGGAGAGGAATCACCGACTTTAACCAAAAAGAAGTAGGTCAATATACTGGTGGAGAAAATCAAGGTTCTTATAGAGAAAACAGAACGCCAGATATCCTTTTTGATTTTAACAGCGATTAGAACGCACAGGCTATGGCAGAGAGATTGGTTGACCAACTTAACGGTAATGAAAACGATATTAAAGAAGCATTAAAACAGGGCTATAACACAGCACAGACACAAGAACAAAGAAACTTCGTTACCAATGTTGCACGAAGAGTA
>Ga0265298_10000522_pt1 | contig 56994 bp, 45 predicted proteins | sample AusTroGonzalo_MG_3_FD_193486 | JGI IMG/M metagenome (GOLD analysis project Ga0265298, IMG submission 193486) | Bovine rumen microbial communities from tropical cattle in Woodstock, Queensland, Australia - Gonzalo_01 | ecosystem: Host-associated > Mammals > Digestive system > Stomach > Rumen ... | reverse complement strand
CGTTATGCGCACAACTCAATAATAGGAAAACTCTGATTCAATCCATTCTGCTTTCCTGACCGCAAAGTTACTTCTTTTTTATTACCTCCCAACCTTTTTATAAATAAAATAAACGAAATAATACTCATACGATTCACAATCAAACAAAAACGCATATACAAGCTCAGGTACAAGCGTATTGGGGCGAGCGAATGCCTGAAGCGAGAACGCGGACCCGGAGGGCCGCCAAGCGGAATGAAATGGAGCGCATTTGCGAAGCAAATTAAAATGAGGTTTACCGAATCCTTTCATCCCGGGAATCCTTGACAAAAAATAAAGAGCAGCAGAATTCTGCCACTCTTACTGCGTCGGGATGAAAGGATTCGAACCTTCGACCACCTGGTCCCAAACCAGGCATTCTAACCGGACTGAACTACATCCCGAAAGCTTCTCTGTCCCGAAAAGCGGTGCAAAGGTACGCTTTTAAGTCAGAATCAGCAAATATTTTTTATTTCAAAATCCCGTCAGCCTTAAAGCATTTGACAAGCTTCTCCACAGCTATGTCTATCTGTTCCTTTGTGTGGGTTGCCATAAGTGAGAAGCGGATCAGCGTATCCTCCGGTGAGCAGGCAGGAGGAACAACGGGATTCACGAAAACACCCTCCTCAAACAGCAGCTGCGTAACATGGAAGGTCTTATGGAAATCCCTGATATACAACGGTATTATAGGTGTTGAAGTCTTACCTATCTCGAATCCCATCTGACGGAAACTGTCCAGAGCATAGTTAGTCAGTTCCCAAAGGCGTTCTATGCGCTCCGGTTCGTTCTTCATTATCTGCAGGGCAGCACGGGCAGCGGCAGTTGCGGCAGGAGTATTGCTGGCGCTGAAAATATATGAGCGTGAATGGTGGCGCACCCAGTTGATGATGGCCTTGTCGGCAGCAATGAAGCCGCCTATGGCAGCCAGAGACTTACTGAAAGTACCCATGATTATCTCCACCTGGTCTGTAAGGCCAAAATGGTTGCAAACGCCACGTCCGTGGTCACCCATAACGCCCAGTCCGTGAGCCTCATCCACCATGACGGCGCAGTTGTACTTGTCCTTGAGAGCCACTATGCCCGGCAGGTCCGCCAGGTCACCCTCCATGCTGAACACGCCATCTACAACCACAAGCTTGAGTGAATCCGGTTCGCAGCGCTTAAGGGTTTTCTCAAGCGCAGCCATATCATTGTGACGGAACTTAAGCGGCTTGGCAAACGAAAGACGGCGTCCATCAACTATCGACGCATGGTCCAACTCGTCACACACCACATAATCGTCACGTCCCATCAGGCAGGAAATCGTGCCCAGATTACTCTGGAAACCTGTTGAGAATATCATGGCGTCCTCCTTGCCAACGAATTCGGCAAGTTCAGCCTCAAAATCCTTATGAAGGTCAAGCGTACCGTTCAGGTATCGGGAGCCGGCACAACCTGTACCGTATTTTTTTGCTGCCTCAACCGCAGCCTCTACTACCTTGGGGTGATTGGTAAGTCCCAGGTATGAGTTGGAGCCGAACATGAGAACCTTGCGGCCCTCCATTATTACTTCAGTATCCTGTTGGCTTGAAATGCTTTTGTGGTACGGATAGATGCCTTGTGCCATACCCTCCTGCGGTAAGGTATATTGTGCACATCTTTCGCTAAGTTTATTCATAACGGCGCAAAATTAGAGAAATAACCGATTAGTGCAATCTTTTTTTTATCTTCGCAACCGGGTTCACAAAAGAATTATGAATGTCAAAAGGAAAATAGTATTTTTATACAATCCCATATCCGGAAGCCGCAGGCTTATTCCCGTAGTCCCCATCATTGAAAGATTTGTAAACACTGACTTATATGACTTCAGCGTCGTTTCCACCGAGTACAAGGGACACGCCACCGAACTGGCCCGTGAATACGCCGCTCAGGGATACGATGCAGTCATAGCCGTAGGAGGTGACGGCACCGTGAATGAAACGGGTTGCGGACTGATTGGGACAGACACCGCCTTAGGTATCATTCCCTGCGGTTCAGGCAATGGCCTGGCGCGGCATTTAGGTATTCCCATGGACCCCTACAAAGCAGTAAAATGGTTGGACAAATCCATATTCGCCGAGATTGATTACGGAATAATTGAGAACCAGCCTTTTTTCTGCACCTGCGGAGTGGGATTTGACGCCAAGGTGAGCGATTCATTCTCCAAATCCGCCTCCCGCGGAGTACTCACCTACCTGGAGAGTATAATGAAGGAGATTGCCACTTACCACAATGAGACCTACAAGCTCTCTTTCGATGATTCCAGCGAGACATTCGAGGCGTTCTTCATAACCTGCGCCAATGCCGACCAATGGGGCAACAATGCCTACGTAGCCCCTACAGCATCACTTCAGGACGGGCTTCTGGACGTAATTGCAGCACATCCGTTCAGTGTGGTGGATGCCCCGCTGATAGCATTCCAGCTGTTCAACAAACAGATTGACAGGAATCCTAATGTAAGCGTAAGGAAATGTCGGGAAGTGACAATAACCCGTAGTCAGGAAGGCCCCGCCCACTATGACGGCGAACCTGTGACATTAGGCAGGGAAATACATATAGAGCTGAAACAGGGAGGACTCAAGGTGCTCATTCCCGACAAGCGGCACAGAATCTGATAAAGTCAGTATTTCAGATAAAAATATTTTACAAGTTCCATATATTCGGCCGTCTCTTTCCCATCCAGACCGGCCATAGCCAGCAATTCCGTTTGCAATTCACAGCACTGCTTGCCAAACGTTACGAGTGAACGCTTGGGCAGCTTGCCAGGAGCGGTCACCACATCGGTCCTGCGGCTCATATAAAGCCCTTCCGGAACCGAACATCTGACAAATGCATCCACATAATCGTACGGCAGGACAAGACAGAGCAGCCCACCCGGCGCAAGCAGAGCTGCCGAGCATCGGGCAAGAGTCTCGTAACTAAGTGAGTCATTGTGTCTTGCAGTATTCCGTCCCGCATCTGGACAACGCAATGAATCGCGAAAATATGGCGGATTGCAGACAATGCGGTCATACTTGGATTCCACGGTGAAATGGGCAATATCGGCATTCACCACCTTTATCTTATCCGCCCATTCGGAGCCTGTCACATTCCTAGAGGCTTGCGCAGCAGCATCGGGATCAATCTCAACGGCTGTGACACTCCCTGCTCCGCGCTGCGCCGCCATAAGCGCTATCAGGCCGGTACCGGTACCCACATCAAGTACGCTCATGCCCGGCTCCACAGGAAACCATGCCCCCAGCAGTACGCCGTCGGTCCCAACTTTCATAGAACATCTGTCCTGCTCTATCCTGAAACGCTTGAAATCAAAGTAATGGTTGGACATAGTAAAACCGCAAAATACAACTGCAAAATTACTTTTTTTGTTTTATTCACGGCTTTTGACTTTGCAAATCACTCATACGTGCGCGCAATTCACTAAATTTGCAGAATATTTGCAGAATGATTTATGTGGACGACCAAGAAACAATCTGAAGAATCTTTTGATGAATCCAACCCGTCTTTCTCCATGATAGCCGATTTTGACGGCAACGAAAACGGGCTTTTTGACTCTGATATCGATGATGTTCTGGCGGTGCTGCCCCTGCGTAACATGGTACTGTTTCCAACTGTTGTAATGCCGGTTACCGTAGGACGCAAATCGTCACTGAAACTGATTCAGGACGCATCTGCCGACGGCAAGCAGATTGCCGTTTTCTGCCAGAAGGATCCTGATACCGAAAACCCGGGACTTAACGATCTGTACTCAGTGGGTGTGCTGGCCAAGGTAATCCGTGTGTTCGACATGCCGGACCAGACCACTACCGTTGTGCTGCAGGGTATGCAGCGCATCAAACTCAAGAACATAATAAACGACCGTCCTTATCTGGTGGGTACCGCAGAACTCTTTCCCGAGGTTCTGCCCCCTACCCGCAGCAAGGAGTTCAAGGCTATTGTGGATTCCTGCAAGGATGCCGCCATCAAATACGTCAAGCTGTCCGAAAACATACAGCCCGATGCCGCCTTTGCGCTCAAGAACATATCCAACGGAATGTTCCTGACCAACTTCATCTGCGCCAACCTGCCATTTGACATAAAGGACAAGGCCCGTCTGCTGCGTGAGGCCACCTGTTCAAACCGTGCGCTGACGCTGCTCTCCCTGCTTAACCGCGAAATCCAGTTGGCAGAGCTCAAGATGAGCATCCAGCGCCGCACACATGAGGATATTGACAAGCAGCAGAAAGAGTATTTCCTCCAGCAGGAGCTCAAGAACATACAGGATGAACTGGGCGGAAGCGTGCAGGACCAGGACATTGAGGAGATGCGCCTTAAAGCCAACCAGAAGAAATGGAGCGATGAAGTACGCAAGATATTTGACAAGGAGCTGCTCAAACTGGAGCGCACCAACTCACAGTCACCAGACTACAACGTGCAGCTCTCATATCTTCAGACGGTACTGAGTCTGCCGTGGGGTGAATGTACCAAGGACAATCTTGACATGGAGAATGCCCGCAAGGCTCTGGACAAGGACCACTACGGACTCCAGAAAGTCAAGGAGCGCATACTGGAGCATCTGGCAGTTATGAAACTGCGCGGTGATTTCAAATCGCCAATACTTTGCCTGTACGGCCCTCCAGGAGTAGGAAAGACTTCATTAGGCCTCTCCATTGCCAATGCCCTCAAGCGCAAGTACGTGCGCATTTCATTAGGCGGCATGCATGATGAATCCGAAATACGCGGACACCGCAAGACCTACATAGGAGCTATGCCGGGCCGTATAATCAAGGGTCTGGCCAAAGCCGGGTCATCAAATCCCGTATTCATTCTGGATGAGATTGACAAGGTCAGCCAGATGACCACCCAGGGCGATCCCTCATCGGCATTGCTTGAGGTACTTGACCCCGAGCAGAACAGCGCGTTCCATGACAACTATCTGGATATAGACTATGACTTGTCAAAGGTTATGTTCATAGCTACCGCCAACAACATCAATACCATACCCTCACCCCTGCTGGACCGTATGGAGCTTATTGAGGTAAGCGGATACATTACCGAAGAAAAGATTGAGATTGCCAAACGCCATCTCATACCTAAGGAGATGGAGGCCAACGGATTGAAAAAAGGCAGCCTGTCAATTGGCAAGCCCGCAATCGAATCAATCATAGAGAACTATACCAGGGAATCAGGTGTGCGTGAGCTGGACAAGAAGATAGGCAAGATATGCCGCAAAGCCGCCACAAAATACGCCACAGACAACGAAATGGGCAAGATGACGGTGAAACCGGCAGACCTCAAGGAGTTGTTGGGCACACGCCCCTACTCTCGTGACAAGTATCAGGGCAATGACTACGCCGGAGTGGTGACAGGTCTGGCATGGACAGCCGTAGGAGGTGAGATTCTCTTTGTGGAGACCAGCCTTAGCCGCGGCAAGGAGGGCAAGCTTACCCTGACAGGCAACTTAGGTGATGTCATGAAGGAGTCGGCCATGCTGGCTATGGAGTATATCCGCGCCCACGCCAATATACTTAGCCTTGACACTGCCGTGTTCAATTCATGGAATGTGCATATCCATGTACCGGAGGGAGCCATTCCCAAGGACGGTCCGTCGGCAGGTATAACCATGGCCACATCCATTGCATCGGCCTTTACGCAACGTAAGGTCCGTGCCAACCTGGCCATGACAGGTGAGATCACGCTGCGCGGCAAGGTCCTGCCTGTGGGCGGCATACGCGAGAAGATACTGGCAGCCAAACGCGCCGGAATAACCGACATAATACTGTGCTCCGAGAACAAGCGCGACATAGAGGAGATTCCCGCCGAGTACCTGAAAGGCGTGGAGTTCCACTACGTGAATGAGATCAGTGAGGTCTGGAAGATAGCACTGCTTGACGAGAAGGTCAAAAACGCACAGGAGATAGTCCCTATAAAAGAAACTCAAAAGTAAAGCTTTGTCTGAGAATAAACTGACATTTGAACTTCAGCATACTGACGCTACCAGCCACGCCAGAGCCGGACAGATAACTACAGACCACGGAGTTATCCAAACTCCCATATTCATGCCTGTAGGTACCGTAGGCTCCGTCAAGGCAGTACACCTGCCGGAGCTCAAGGATGACATAAAGGCCCAGATAATCCTGGGCAACACCTACCATCTGTACCTCCGTCCGGGACTGGACATTCTGGAAAAGGCCGGTGGATTGCACAAATTCAACGGTTTTGACCGCCCCATGCTTACTGACAGCGGCGGCTTCCAGGTGTTCTCCCTTACCGGATTGCGCAAGATGAAAGAGGAGGGCGTGACATTCCAGTCACACATAGACGGTTCCCGCCATCTGTTCACACCGGAGCGTGTGATGGACATAGAGCGCACCATAGGCGCCGACATAATCATGGCTTTTGATGAGTGCTGCCCCGGCACTGCCGAATACAAGTACGCCAGGCAATCCATGGAGCGCACGCACCGCTGGCTGGACCGCTGCATACAGCGTTTCAATGAGACAGAGCCCAAGTACGGCTACCATCAGGCACTGTTCCCCATAGTCCAGGGATGTATCTATAAGGACCTGCGTTCTGCATCGGCAGAATATATCGCATCAAAGGGAGCTGAAGGAAATGCCATAGGAGGACTGGCCGTAGGCGAGCCCACCGAGGTAATGTATGAGATGATTGACCTGGTACACGGCATACTGCCGCAGGACAAGCCACGCTATCTCATGGGCGTGGGAACTCCGGCCAACATACTTGAGGCCATTGCTTTGGGCGTGGATATGTTTGACTGTGTCATGCCCACCCGCAACGGCCGCAACGCCATGCTGTTCACCAAGGACGGCATAATAAACATACGCAATAAGAAGTGGGAGGATGTGTTCGAGCCCATCGAGGCCGACGGGGCATCGGCAGTGGATACGCTTTACACCAAGGCTTATCTGCACCACCTGTTCAAGGCACAGGAGTATCTGGCCCTTATGATTGCCTCCGTTCATAACCTGGCTTTCTATCTGTGGCTGGTAGGTGAGGCCCGCAAGCATATCCTGGCCGATGACTACCACACCTGGAAGGATATTATGGTAAAACGAGTAATGCAACGGTTATAATCAGATATGGCAAAAACAATCAGACATAGGCTACTCAAACGGCTTGACTGGTACATCATAAAGAAGTTCTTAGGCACATACTTCTTTACCATCGCCCTGATTGTAATAATACTGGTGGTGTTTGACTATAACGAGCACATAGACAAGCTCAACCAGGCACCGGCCAAAGAGATTATCTTTGATTATTATCTCAATTTCATCCCCTACTTCATAAACCTGTTCAGTCCGCTGTTCGTGTTCATTGCCATCATTTTCTTTACATCCAAACTGGCAGAGAACTCTGAGATCATAGCCATGTTCTCCACGGGCATGAGTTTCAGGCGGTTGATGGTGCCTTATATGATTTCGGCAGCCCTGATATCAGCCTTTACACTATATCTTGGTTCACAGGTCATACCCAAGGGCAGCATAACAAGACTTGAGTTTGAAAACCGATGGGACCTGAGCCATTATGACCGTGACAACTCCGCAGGAACATATAACATTCAGATGGAGGTGGAAGACGGCGTGATTGCATACATTGAAAGTTATCAGGATTATAACAAGACCGGTTACAGGTTTGTCCTTGACAAGTTCGAAGGCAAGAAACTGGTATCGCACATGACCGCACGAAGCGCCACGTATGATACCCTGTCGGCCGAAAAATATCACTGGAAAGTAAGGAACTATCTGATACGCGACCTGTCCGGTACGGTTGAGTCCATAAGCCAAGGCTCCGAGATGGACACCATCATACACTTTGAGCCTGCCGATTTCCTGGTTGAGAACGGACAGCAGGAGACAATGTCATCAGCAGAGTTGCGCGAATACATAAACCGGCAGAAACAGCGCGGTATGGGTAATATTCAGGACTTTGAGATTGAATACCACAAGCGCTATGCCATGTCGTTCGCGGCATTCATACTCACCATCATGGGCGTATCGCTCTCCAGCCGCAAGCGCAAGGGCGGCATGGGACTCTACTTGGGCATAGGCTTGGGACTCAGTTTCGGTTACATACTGTTCCAGACGGTATCATCAAACTTTGCCATAACAGGTGCCATGTCAGCGTTTTGGGCGGAATGGCTGCCTAACCTGATTTACGTACCGATAGCAATATTCCTTTACATAAAAGCACCAAAATAACCGTTTCACCGTGAGATTTGACGAGTTTGATTTCCAGCCTGCGCTTCTGGATGCAATAGACGCAATGAACTTCCAGGAATGTACTCCCATACAGGAAAAAGCCATACCCATACTGCTTCAGGGACGTGACCTGATAGGCATAGCACAAACCGGAACCGGCAAGACCGCCGCCTATCTGCTACCCGTATTGGACAAGCTGTCTGACGGCAGTTACCCCGAAAACGCGGTGAATTGCCTCATCATGGTACCCACCCGCGAACTTGCACAGCAGATTGACCAGCAGGTGGAGGGATTCTCATACTTTACCAACGTATCCAGCACAGCCGTCTATGGAGGCAATGACGGCATCCGCTTTGAGCAGGAGAAACGCGGCTTTGCCATGGGAGCCGATATAGTAGTAGCCACTCCGGGACGTCTTATCAGTCACATAAGTTTAGGCAACATAGACCTGTCAAAGGTATCGTTCTTCATTCTGGATGAGGCAGACCGCATGCTTGACATGGGCTTTTACGATGACATAATGCAGATTGTAAAACAGCTCCCCGACAAGCGCCAGAACATGCTGTTCAGCGCCACCATGCCCGATGAGATCCAACGCATGGCCCGCACCATCCTGCATAATCCTGCCGAAGTCAAACTGGCTGTCTCCAAACCTGCCGACAAGATTCTGCAGGCCGCATACGTATGCTTCGAACCGCAAAAGCTCCCCATCATACAGAGCCTCTTCAGCAACAATGCGCCCAAGAGGGTTATAGCATTCGCATCGTCAAAACTCAAGGTAAAGGAGATAACAAAATCCCTGCGTCGGTTAGGCCTGAACGTCGGTGAGATGCACTCAGACCTTACACAGGCCGAGCGGGACGACATAATGCACAAGTTCCGCAACGGTCACATAAACGTACTTGTAGCCACAGACATAGTTTCACGCGGAATAGACATAGATGACATAGACCTGGTCATAAACTTTGACGTGCCCCACGATCCGGAGGACTATGTACACCGCATAGGCCGAACCGCCCGCGCCGGCGCCGAGGGCTGTGCCATCACCTTTATAAGTGTCGATGACCAGTCACGCTTCCAGCACATTGAGAAGTTCCTGGGGAAAGAGGTTTACAAGGTTCCTATCCCCGCCGAACTCGGTGAGGCTCCGGAGTACTCTTCCGCCAAATCCAAACCCCAGCATAAGGGGAAAGGACATCACTTTTTCCGAAAACCAAAGAAATAATACGCAGGTTCGTTAGTAATAAATTGGTAGAGGAAACCAATTTTTTTAAAATTAAATGAAGTAATAAGGTTTCTACACGAGCGAAAAAGCAGGAGGTATAGTCTCGGAAACCATGGCCGCCCGTGGGCTTGTGAACGGGAGGGGCCCGTGCCTAAGAAGATGCTCTGGAAGGTGGGAGTTTACTCACGCCTTCCAGAGCGTCTTATTAGGGATGGGAGGGATAGCGCCGCAAGGCGCGTAGTTTCAGAGGCTATACCTCCTGCTTTTTCCCATAATTAATATTGTTCCTTTTCGTTGGGGAAGTCACAGTTCTTGACGTCTTCAACGTAATGGCCAACGGCGTCGGTAATGGTCTCGAAGAGGTTGGCGTAACGACGCAGGAAACGGGGGCTGAACTCATTGTTCATGCCCAGCATGTCGGCGCATACAAGCACTTGACCGTCAACACCGCCGCCGGCACCTATTCCGATAATTGGAACCGATATCTCTTTTGCCACGCGCTCAGCCAGAGCAGCAGGAATCTTCTCCAATACAATTGAGAAGCAGCCTACCTCCTCCAGTTTGTGGGCATCGGAAATAAGTTTCTCGGCCTCTGCCTCCTCCTTGGCGCGAACGGCGTATGTTCCGAATTTGTTGATTGATTGGGGAGTCAGGCCAAGATGTCCCATAACGGGAATGCCGGCATTGATTATATGACGGACTGAAGGCAGAATCTCCTCACCACCCTCCAGTTTAAGGGCATCGGCATGAGATACCTTCATTATCTTGATGGCGTTTGTAACAGCCTCCGAGTCATTAATCTGGTATGTTCCGAACGGCATATCAACCACCACGAGGGCGCGCTGCACACCGCGTACAACAGACTTGGCGTGATATATCATCTGGTCAAGCGTAATGGGCAGTGTAGTCTGGTTACCGGCCATAACGTTCGATGCAGAATCACCTACCAGAATAACGTCAATGCCTGCGCCATCCACCATCTTGGCCATTGTGAAATCGTATGCCGTAAGCATTGCAATCTTCTCGCCACGCTGCTTCATCTCCCTGAGACGCTGTGTGGTCACTTTTCGCTTGTCCTCAGTAATATATCCCATAACAGTCTGAAATAATTTGTACTAACCAAAGTATATATAATTGGACCGCGAAGATAACGCTTTTATCAAGAGGATTTACTAATTTTGGATAGTTTATACATTTATGGATAACAAATCACACTTTACTGTGTACAAAGCATCGGCCGGATCAGGCAAGACATTCCGTCTGGCCGTGCAATATATAACCATGCTCGTCCGTGAGCCTGAGAGCTACCGCCATATCCTTGCAGTAACTTTTACCAACAAGGCTACGGCTGAGATGAAACAGCGCATACTGTCACAGCTCTACGGCATAGGCCACAACCTGCCTGGCTCATCGGGCTACTATGATGAGGTCAAGAAGGCCGTAACATACAACGAGCAGACCATACGGCACAAAGCCCTGCTGGCACTTGACATGATACTGCAGGACTACGGCCGTTTCCGCGTGGAGACCATTGACAGCTTTTTCCAGACTGTGCTGCGCAGCCTGGCGCGGGAACTGCACATAGGAGCAAACCTTACACTGGAACTTGACACTGACGCAGTCATTGATGAGGCCGTTGACTCATTCCTGGCCCATGTGGAGCAGGACTCACAGGACAAGCGCAACATAATGGATTTTGTTGAGAACAACATTGAGAATGACAAAAGCTGGTCAATTGACGGCACACTCAAGAAATTCTCAAATGAGCTGTTCCGCGAGATATTCATGGAGCGTGGCGATAAACTGCGCCAAATCCTCTCCCAGCCCGATGCCACAGCAGATTACAAGGATAACCTGACCAAAGCCTGTAAATCTGCTCTGTCCGCATGCACCGATAAGGTGCAAACCATAGGTGCTGAAATTGAGACCGCCATGTCACAAGCAGGTCTGAGCATTGACACTTTTGCTTCCTATCCTGGCAAGCTGATAGTAAAAATTACAGACACCACAATCCTTAACGCAGACCTGGGCAGCACATTTGCCAAATGTATTTCATACCCAGACAGTTTCTTCCGCAAGAAAGACCTTGAGAATAATCCGTGGTATTCAAATTTTGCACAGGAACAGTTGTCTCCGCGTTTTGAACAGGTTGAGCAGCTGCACACCGAATACAACCGCCTCAAGAACTCATACGATGCCGCACTGCAATATATCTACGAGTTGAATCTTTTGCTAAGCATACGCACCGAGATTAACCGTCAGAGCCAGGAGCAGAGCCGTTTCATACTGGCCGACACTCCCCAGCTTTTGAGCAGTCTGTCCGGCAGCGACACATCATTCGTGTATGAAAAGACCGGCAGTTTCATTGAGCATCTCATGATTGACGAGTTCCAGGATACCTCTCGCCTGCAATGGGGCAACCTCTACCTTCTGTTATGGGAATGCCTGGCCAACGGCAAGGACTGCCTTGTAGTGGGTGATGTCAAGCAATCCATATACCGTTGGCGCAACAGCGACTGGAACATACTCAACTCCATAATGGAAGAGAAACTTGCCACTTACAACCCGCAGGTGATACCCATGGAGAGCAATTTCCGCAGCCAGCGGAACATAATTGACTTCAACAACAAGCTGTTCCCCAAGGCAGTTGAGATGCTTGCCATGCACTACAACGCCGAGACCGGCACCGACTACCCTGCCCTAAGCCAGGCCTACAGTACCGTAGAGCAGAAGAGTCCCAAGACTGACGGCCAGGGTTACGTGTATGTACGCATTGATACAAAAACCGATAAAGACTCTGGCCCGGCCGATAAAATATTCCGACACATTGAGGAGCAGCTTGACCGTCTGACCGCCGCAGGAGTAAAACAGACTGACATAGCCATACTCTGCCGCAAAGGCCGTCAGATAACAGAGATTGCCGAGTGGTTTACCGCAAACCGTCCGGAATACAGGATGATCTCAAGCGAGGCTTTCCAACTGGGTTCATCGGCCTCCGTAAGGATACTCATAAATGCGCTCAAATGGCTCACTGACAGTACAGACCGCATAGCCTTAGCACAATTGGTATGGGAGCGCGAGTGCAATATAGTCAAATCAGGAGAACCTTTTGACAGGCTCATGGCCAAAGGCCTTGAGAACTGCCTGCCCGCTGCTTTCAACGGTGAATTGGAGTCGTTGAAGCACCTTCCGCTGTATGAACTTTCAGAAAAGCTCTACTCCATTCTGGAGCTTGACCGAATACCCGGGCAGGACCAGTACGTGATGGCACTTTTTGATACCCTGTGCCAGTGGTTGAGCCGCAACCCCGGTGAGACATCGGCTTTCCTTACGGAGTGGGATGAGAAACTCTGCACCACCTCAATACCCGCAACCGATGCCAACGGCATACGCCTGCTCACCATCCACAAATCAAAAGGCCTGGAGTTCCATACAGTCATTGTGCCCTACTGCAACTGGGGTATCATAGACTATCAAAGCGGTTTTAAGGACCAGCGCATCTGGACCAGTCCTACAGATGAGCCGTTCAGTGAATTGCCGCTCCTGCCCGTAGGTTTCAGCAAGAAACTCAGCAACTCCGTCTTTGCAGCCGATTACCGTCAGGAGGCAGGCCTGCAGACCGTTGACAACCTGAACCTGCTGTACGTAGCCCTGACACGCGCCGTAAACAACCTGATTATACTAAGCACCGATGCCGGCGACACCACAATAGCCGATGTGCTGACCTATTCACTGTCATCGGCATTCGGCTGTCAACCGGACGAGAAAGATACTTACATCTTTGAAAGCGGAGAGATTTTGCCCCACGCGGAAAAAGCAAATGTCTCATCGGACAACCCGTTTGACATCAAGTCCACCCCGCAGGAACTGGGCCTGCACTCCTACCCCATATACGCCCGCTTCCGCCAATCGGGCGAATCAACACGTTTTGTCCATTCCACCGATAATTCCGATGACCGGCAGGATGAGTACATCCAGACCGGCAAGCTGCTGCACAGTCTCTTTGCAACCATCCGTACGGAGCATGACATTGCGCCGCAGGTTGACAACATGCTCAGCCAAGGCCTGATAAGTTCCGCAAAGCAGGCGGAGAGCATTAAGAAGATGATTTCCAATCACATAGCAGCATCGGGCGTATCATCATGGTTTGACGGTTCCTATACCCTGTTCAATGAGGCATCAATCATTTACCGTGACGGAGGCGTGCTCCAGACCCGACGCCCGGACCGCGTGATGATAGCCCCTGACGGTCACGCAATAGTGGTGGATTTCAAGTTCGGACGTGAACGCGAGGAACACCTGCACCAGGTGCGAGAATACATGGACCTGCTCCGCAAGATGGGTTATCCTCAGGTTGAGGGCCATATCTGGTACGTCTATAACGACAAGATAACGGACTGCTGAAAAGACAAATTACTAACCTTATAATAAACACATTATGAAAGACTTTAATTATTACGCACCAACAGAAGTAGTATTCGGTAAGAAATCTGAAGAACAGGTTGCCCAGCTTGTACGCAAATACGGCGGCACCAAAGTATTGGTTCATTATGGCGGTAAAAGCGCCATCAAATCCGGCTTGCTAGAAAAGATTGAACGCCTTCTCACTGAAGGTGGAATAGAATATGTCACCTTGGGTGGTGTAGTGCCAAACCCCAGGCTTTCAAAAGTACATGAAGGCATTGAATTGTGCCGCAAGGAGAAGGTTGACTTTATCCTTGCCGTAGGCGGTGGAAGCGTTATAGACTCATCCAAGGCTATCGCATACGGTGTTCCCTACGACGGTGAGGTCTGGGATGTCTATTTGCAGAAATACACTCCGGTAACCTCATTGCCGGTGGCATCGGTCCTGACCATTCCCGCTGCCGGAAGCGAGATGAGTGAATCAAGCGTCATAACCAATGAGGACGGCGATGTCAAGATAGGCTACTCAAACAACCTGTGCCGCCCCAAGTTCGCCATCATGAACCCCGAGCGCACCTACACCCTGCCCCCGTATCAGACAGCCGCAGGTGTGACCGACATAATGATGCACACTATGGAGCGTTATTTCTCCCATGATGATGACATGAACTTGACCGACACCATGGCCGAGGCTCTGTTGTGCACCATGATGGAATGTGCCCCAATTGTACTCCAGGAGCCCGAGAATTACCGCTACCGCGCACAGATAATGTGGGGAGGCAGCCTGGCCCACAATGACCTGACCGGATGCGGCCGCATAGGTGACTGGGCCACACATCAGCTGGAACATGAGCTTAGTGGTATGTTCGATGTCACCCACGGAGCAGGCTTGGCAGCCGTATGGCCCAGCTGGGCACGTTACGTCTATAAGTGCAACGTGAGCCGTTTTGTACGTTTTGCCGTGAACGTTATGGGCGTGGAGAATGACTTTACCGCCCCCGAAGCAACCGCCATCCGCGGCATAGAGGCAATGGAGCGTTTCTACCACTCTATAGGAATGCCCATCAACATACACGAACTCATAGGCCGTGAAATAACCGATGCCGAGATCAAGGAGATGGTCCGCAAGTGCAGTCATGACCACACCATAACCCAAGGCCAGTTCAAGATACTCACCCCCGATGACATGGCCGCAATCTACACTTTGGCAAAATAAAAACAACCAGAATATGAAAAGATCCGTTTTGCTTACCGCTATTGCATGTCTTCCGTTGGTGTTAACCCAATGCACCAAGAGTTATGTACCCAAAGGTTACGAACTTGTCTGGCAGGACGAGTTCAATGAGGGCACCGAACCCGATGCCTCCAAGTGGACCCACGTAATCATGCGTCAGGGCATGGTCAACCACGAACTCCAGAACTACGTGAACCACGTCACCCCCGCCGGCACCCCTGTAACCGAGGTCAAGGACGGAACCCTGCGCATAAACTGCTTCAAAGAGAATGACAGAGTCTATTCAGGCCGCCTGAACGGAAACGCACGCACCGGCTGGCAGAACGGATATTTTGAGGCCCGCATCAAACTACCGGAAGGCAAAGGCACCTGGCCCGCCTTCTGGATGATGCCCGCCAACAACCGAATGCCCAACAACGGCTGGCCTCGCTGCGGCGAGATAGACATATTGGAAGAGGTAGGCTGCGTGCCCAATGAGGTCTCCTCATCCATCCACACCCAAGACTACAACCACACCAAGAAAACCCATAAGACCCACGCCATGACCATCAAGAATGCCGAGGGCGATTTCCACATCTACTCCCTACTCTGGACCGATGACGAAATCATAACCTACGTTGACGGCAAGGAACAGCTCCACCTGGAAAAGGCAGTCTTAGGCGACAGCCACGACCAGTGGCCCTTCCACTACCCCTTCCACATAATCCTGAACCTTGCCTGGGGCGGCGATTGGGGTGGCCAGGACGGCGTTGACGAGTCCGCTCTTCCTGTCACTATGGAGGTGGACTATGTGCGCGTTTACCAGCTTCCTGCTGATAAACAATAAAGCAATTAACAACAAAACTAGTCCGAAGAACTATTTTTAATTATGGCGAATTCGCCACAATTATAGTTATACAAGATTCTTGTAACTCTTCTATCTGAGTGGCCGAATCGGCCACTTTCTTTTTATAAATCACCAGATCACTTTTTTCATTAAGCTATTGATAAAAAGAATCTTAATACATCATTTATATGAAATAATTTTATTACCTTTACAATTGTAGAGATACAATATGATCTAACATAAATTAGGCATTAGCCATTGAAGAAAAGTATTTTTTAAACCTTAACTGTTTGCACAAAAATAATTTATGAGTAGTCCTATTCTAAAAAAACTAATTGAGTTCAAAAACGCTCAAAGTATTGTAGTTTCTGGCGATATTCACGGTGATTTCACCAAACTAATTTACAAGTGTTGCATTCAATATGAAATGACTGACACTCTGATAATTGTGGCAGGAGATTGCGGTTTCGGATTTGAACGTCCAAGTCACTACGAAAACATTTACAGACGTTGTTGTAGTCGGCTTACAAAAAACAACAACTGGATAGTCTTTGTTCGGGGTAATCATGATAACCCTGCTTACTTCAATGATCATACTATCAAACACTCCAGATGGATGACCATTCCAGACTACACCATTCTGAAAGCGTGCGGTCATACCATTCTTTGCGTAGGTGGAGCCATCTCTGTTGACAGGACATACCGAAAGAACAGCAAATATTACCACGAATATCAGCAATCAGATTCAATGGAGCCAAATGTTTATTGGGCAGACGAGCCTCCTAAATTTGACCAAGACTCTTTAGATATTATTGACAAACAATGTGCTATTGACACAGTCGTTACGCACACCTCCCCTTCTTTCTGTGAAAAGACTTCACACATAGGATTGGAAGATTGGGCTAAAAGAGACGAGACTCTACTGGACAATGTCAAGCAAGAACGTACAGTCATGGATAACCTGCTAGGATATTTATACTCAAAAAACCATCCGCTATCTTACTGGTATTACGGCCACTTCCATCAAAGTTGGTTCAGTGAAATTGACGGAGTAAAGTTCAACTTGCTGGATTGCATGGAACTTAGAGAAATACCATCAAAAGAGCAATGACATTTACATAACACATAGAAATACATTACATTGTTTACCCCTCGAATTCGAGGGGGTTAAAACAGAAGCAGGTCTAAAAGCTTTCACATTGTCCCGACACGTTGGATTGAATCTAATATCTATATGAAGATTCTTTTGTAATATCCATGCTTTTTATATAAGTTTGTAGTACATAAAAAGGAGTCTATGTAAGTCTTAAATAGTAAGCAATGAGCGATTTGGAGGAATTACGCAAAGCAATAGTAAAGTTCACTCAAGAGCGTGATTGGGACCAGTTTCATAATGGCAAAGACTTAGCCCTTGCCCTATCTATTGAAGCAGCCGAACTAAATGAAGCATTTCTTTGGAAAGACGCCAAAGATGTGAATGTGGAGAAGGTTAAAGAAGAATTAGCCGATATCGTCAACTATGCCATACTTATTGCCGACAAATACGATCTTGACATAAAGCAGATTGTCTTGGATAAAATTAGACGAAATGCAGAGAAATATCCTGTAGATAAAGCTTATGGCAGTGCAAAAAAATACAATGAGCTATGAATACAAGAAGAGTAGTTTATAACGAATCGCAAAATCAATTTATCCAAGACGTTGATTCTTATGCTTTTCTTGGTAAAATGATAGCCAAGGCACATGATTTAGACCTGAAAGTCTCATCTTCAGAACAAGTTTCATGGATAAATAATGCCCCAAAGATAAAAGAACTACTCCAAGAAAGCGGAATAAAAGATTCATATGTAACTTTTGAATACCTAGTGCCCTACCGCAATAGTCGCATAGACTGTATGATATATGGCAGCGATGCCAGTGACTATGGAAATGTGGTTCATATAGAACTAAAACAATGGAGCAATAACTCTGTTAAGCCAGATAATGTTGATGCAAACTTTCATGTAAAAGAAGATGGCGTAGATGATGAAGATGAAAACTATAAGGTTCATGCCTTAACGGGTGGCTCATACGAACTAAAGCCTCATCCATCACAACAAGTTCGTGGTTATGATAATTATCTGACAGGCTTTATTGAAGTATTAAGCACAAAAGAAATCGGCATAAAGGGTATGGCATATTGCTACAATTATTACCACCACCCTCCCAAAAAGAATACACCCACTGTATTATATGACGATAAATACCAGAATTTATTGAAGGAATACAGGACGTATTCTAAAGACGAACTAAGAGAGATTGCCAATGAAATAAAAGAAAAACTATGTCACGGCAACGGATTCAGTGTCTTCAATAAAATGATGACATCCAGTATCCGCAATTCAAAGAAACTGCTTGAGGCTGCCTCCAAGATGGTCGAAGAGGGTAATTATGAATATTTCTCTTTGATTGACGAACAGATAACAGCAAAAAACTCCATTATGGATGCAATCAGAAAGATGGAGCGAAAGAAAAAGAGCGTAATCATTGTTAAAGGAGGACCTGGAACCGGAAAAACAGTAATTGCTCTTAGCATTCTGGCAGAGTTGGCTTCTGACAAGAAAAAGCAATATAATATTCATTACGCAACCAAATCCAAGCCTTTATTAGAAGGAGTGCGTCATCAATTAAAGCCTGACGCAAGACCCTTATTCTCAAATGTATTACAATTCATTCCCGCAAACTTCAATTCAAATGACCTTGATGTGCTTTTGGTAGATGAGGCTCACCGAATAACGCTGAGTCCCAACCATCAATACACAAAGCCGGAGAATCGAACAAACATGACTATGGTGGATACCTTGATAAATTGCGCAAAGGTTACGGTATTCTTTATTGACGATAAGCAAGCTATTCGGTCTCAAGAAATCGGATCCACTGCAATGATTAGAAATGCTGCATCCAATTTTGGGGCCAGCATATATGAAACAGAACTGTATTCGCAGTTTCGTTGCAATGGTTCAGATAATTACCTTAATTGGTTGGACCAAATAATGTACAATAAGCAAATAACCTCACACTTTAAGAGTGAGGAGTTTGACTTCAAAATCTTTGACAATCCGCAGGATCTCTACGATGCCATAAAAGAACAGAATGACAAAGACGGCCAGACAGCACGTCTTTGTGCAGGTTTCTGCTGGCCTTGGTCGGATAAGACCGATGAAAATGGAGACCTGTTGAAAGAAGTAAAAATAGGATCATTCGCTATGCCCTGGGAAACCAAAGACACAATAAAACCCAGACCTAAAGGATATGTTCAATGGTATGAATGGGCTTATAAACCAGAAGGAATAAAGCAGGTAGGTTGTATATATACAGCACAAGGCTTTGAATTCGATTACATAGGAGTAATTGTTGGAAAAGACCTAAGGTATGACAAGAATACAGGAGTTTTATATACTGACATTAATGCCACGAAAGATCCCACACTGAAGAGGTCAAAAGAGGGTTTTGACGATTACGTAAGAAACATTTATCGTGTTTTAATGTCGAGAGGAATGAAAGGTTGTTACGTCTACTTTTGTGACAATGATGTAGCAGAATACTTCCAACAAATGATGTTGCCTATACCAGAGAAAGAGAAAACCACGCAAAAAGCTTTGGTTATACCAATGGTGTCTCAAGAGGAACAGTACATTTCACACCTCCCCGTATACACAATTAAAGCCGCTTGCGGTTATTTTGAGGATAACAGCATTATTCCTGAAAATGAAGAAGAAGGATGGGTAGATATTCGTGAGTATGGCATTAAAGCAAATAGGAACATGTTTGTAGTTCATGCTGCAGGAGATTCCATGCTACCCAAGATAAAAGACGGAGATTTATGTGTATTTGAACTATATGGTCCCAATAACGCAGGTTCCCGTAATGGTGAGATTGTTCTAACCGAATGTCCTTCTAAAGATACAGACACGGATTGCCATTATACTATCAAAAAGTACCATAGTGAGTATGTCCAAAATGAAGAAGGCACATTGGAACACAGCAAAATAGAACTCATTCCGCTAAACAAAGATTATGATGTGATTGAACTTGACGGAGAAACAAGTTACAGAACTATTGGAGTGTTGAAGTGCGTAATAAGTTGAAGGGTTCTATATAATACGTAATGCATGAGTAGCAAGTATAAATTCTCATTCTCTGTAACCGAGATTACAGGTCAGTATGGGAACAAATATCCCCTACTCACTGCCAATGAGTATCCCTGGATGAACTGTCAAGTTATCCCTACGCCTCCAGACCGTAAGGATGAGATAATGGCGGAACTGAAGAAACGTGAGGAGTATGTGGTATATGCTAAGGACCGGACTGATTTCTGCGTAATTCAGGCTGGAGGTGGTACTCCTGAGCATCCTACCATTGAGATTACAGAAAATAACTGGGAGGAAGTGGATAAAGCGCTCTGTGATTGTATGCAGGCTGCTGCTGACTTTTGGGCCAAACATCATCCAACTGCAGAATAATATACCAACACTTTGAGCTATGGCAAAGAAGGAAAACAAGCTGAAACTTAGGATAAGAGTAATACTCGGCATCGGGTGTTTAGCCCTCTGGCTTATATGTGTATATGCGCAGATTAGAGAGGATTTGGGTATTGCCCATCAAAAACAAGTTCCTTATAGGTTTATGGACTCTCTGGGGCCTAAACCTTATTTCTTGCCAAGGACCTTTAAGAAGGACGCGGGAAGGTATATGTTGGCGAGGGACTGGGCATCGGCAAATAAGGGGGCTATTTCATGTGGCGTGTAGCCTGCTATTCCGCAGCCTATGGGAGTGACCAGAAAAGTGAGTTCCTGATGCTGCCGGGCAAAGGTGATGAAGCGCTGGACGGCTTGTTTTGTGCTATCCAGACCTTCCATTGTGGGAATGGCGTAGGATTGGCCATGGAGGCCCTCGCCGTTACCCCACTCCGCTCCGAAATGGTCCAGCGCATATCGGGCGGCACCTCCGGCGTGGTGACCAAAGTGGTTGGAGCCAAAGACAAAGATCTGCCCGGGCTGCAGGGTACTGATATGTTCTGGGGTTATTCGCTCAATCATATTGGTAGTTATTAGTGCTTCAGACACAAAGATACGATTTTTTGAATATCTTTGCTGTATCTGATACCAAGGGGTATTCCGCTAGGCATACAGGTGTCAGGTTGGGATGCCCCTTGTTGTTTGCGGATATTTGTTTTATAACCTAATATTTATTGTACTATGACACAAAATGAAAATACCAAGAATCAGGAGAAATCCAATGGCGAGATAGTCCTTTATCAGCCAGACGACAGTATTTCGATTGAAGTTAGGATAAGCCATGATACAGTGTGGCTTAATCGCCAACAGCTGGCAATACTGTTTGATAGAGATGTAAAGACCATTGGTAAACACATTAATAACGCATTGAAAGAAGAATTAAGCGAATTGGCAACTATCGCAAAATTTGCGACAGTTCAAGTTGAAGGGTCTCGAATAGTTAATCGAACAATGGAATATTATAATCTTGACATGGTTCTTTCTGTTGGTTATAGGGTTAAATCTGATAGAGGTATCAAATACCGTAGGTGGGCAAACCGTGTCTTGAAAGAATTTTTACTGAAAGGTTATTCTGTAAATTACCGTTTAGAAAAATTAGAACAGAGAGTATCCAAGACTGAAGAGAAAATTGATTTCTTTGTACGCACATCACTCCCACCCCAGCAAGGCATCTTCTATGACGGTCAGGTGTTTGATGCATATCAGTTTGTAAGTGATCTGATACGAAAGGCGCATAAAGCAATTGTTCTTATTGACAACTTCGTAGATGATACTGTTCTAACCATTCTTGATAAGCGCAGAAAAGATGTATCGGCCACTATTTACACTCAGCACATAAACCAACAGCTTAAACTTGACCTGGAACGTCACAACGCACAATACGCACCAATAAACATTGTGCAATTCAACAAAGCGCACGATCGTTTCCTGCTTATCGACGACGAAGTTTACCATATTGGTGCCTCCATAAAAGACCTGGGCAAGAAATGGTTTGCTTTCACCCTGATGAGGGATATTTGGGCAGAAGAATTAATTAACAGGATTCAAAAATGATGCAATTGGGGTCTGACCCCTTTTGCACGTTTTTGCTATATTTGCAGGGGTCACAAAAGGGACCATTGATATGTCACTACCCAAATTCATAATAACAAGAGCCGGCGTGCTGCGCCTAGGGATGGTCAATCAGCACAAGGACCTGCTGCTGCCCGATGACGATTGCATCGGTGGCGGGTATTATCAGTTTGACTTTACCTGTAACTGCATGATTCTGGATCGGGCGTCATATGACTTTGGGATTCCGCGCTGGCACTTGCTTGAAACGCTTAAGGTCCCGGCCAATTATCGGGGACTGCGCATAGTGTATAGGTATGAGGATGATTTCCACGACGACTTTCAGGTAAGTGATGAACTGAAAATTGAGTATTACTAGATATGCAAATAGGTCAGATTCATAACAGCGCAGAGTTGATTGAACTGATTGACAGAATTGGTTTTCTGCCACTGCTGGACTGCGGTATCAGAGGGTTCTGCGCCGAGGATTTGGTCGATGAGGACTGCCGCTACGTGGTGTTTGCCGATGGCGGTTGGGACTGGCCTCTGTGGAAATGGAAGGGCGAGATCATTACTGAGGGCGGCCACGTGTACGGCAAATTCTTTGGCGGAAAGGCGGGATTTATAAGCCGCGAGTGGTGGCCGGATTTGTGCAACTATCGCCGCAGCGTGCATCCAAAGCCCCAGGAGGACAGCATCGAGGAAACCATATTGATGATCCTGAACGAGCACGGCAGCCTGATTACGCGTGAACTGCGCGCATTGTGCGGTTTTGACGGCCCCAAGATGCGGAGCCAGTTTGACAGCTATGTAACACGACTTCAGATGGCCACGCGCATAGTGACCGAGGATTTCGTCTATCCGCACGACCGTCACGGCCAAGAATACGGCTGGGGCTGGTCCCTACTCACCACCCCCGAGCAACTGTATGGTCGCGATGAGTTCCGATGCACCCGCACTCCCCAAGAATCACTGGAGCGCATCACCCGGCATCTGCACAAAATCTGCCCCGCCGCCCAGACAAACCAGATACAAAAGCTCATCAAATAAAACGTGCAATTGGGGTCTGACCCCTTTTGCACATTTTTGCTATATTTGCATGGAACACGTATGTCGCAACCTAAGTAATAACAACCATATTTTTGAAAGATTCGGTAAAACGGACAGTATATAGAGATATATGAAAAGAATACTGATAATAATCTTAGCCGCAGTGCTGTTAGCAGCATGCGGAGACAGCCAGAAGCAGTTGATGAGCCGTGCAGAGGAGTTGTGCAAGTACATTCCGGACCATGAGTTGCTGGAAAAGTCAAAGGAGTTTATGACGGCCGATTTCTATGCCGTGCTGGACACCATGTTCTACCGGCTGCCGGCGCATGAGGCTATGGACCACGAGTGGCTCTATTACTTTGTAACGGGTAACGGCGGCACTATTGCCGATTACACTGTCACCGGGGTACAAAAGACCGATGACACCCACGCCATTGCCACCATCAGTGTGCGCCAGAAGTGGGAGGACGGCTCATTTGATCCGTCAAGTGATATTGAGGAGCACCAACTCTACATGGAGAAAGTTAACGGCCAATGGCTGATGTCTGATTTTGATGAGCACAAGCAGGATTGCATCCGATATATTGAAAACAACCGCAAGGAGCAGGCTCTGCGTGATGCCATAAGCGATTATCTGATCAAGGAAATCGGAGTTCATTACAGACAAGGGCAGCTATGCATCCCCACCCTCATGATTGTATCGGCCCAGGAAATAAGCGCAAATCAGGCAAGGGTTTGGGGTGATTTCTGGATCTGGTGGTACAACCAGGAAGGCGAAACGCTCATGACTGTATCGGGCGGCAACCACTCCGGAGTAATGACTGTAATCAAGCAGGACGGAAAGCTCAAGGTTACGTCATTTGAGCAGACGGTTGACGGTGCAGGATTTGAAGCCAGTGCCCGACGCATATTCGGCAGTCACTATGACGTTTACCAGAACATGCACTCAAACCAGGATGTGCGTGAGGCTGTCCGCCGCGAGCAGCTTGGAGAGTATGTGAAGAGTCACAATCTCAAAATAAACTATTACAAGGACTACGGCTGGGATGCTGTGAGACTATAGTACAAACCGATTTTTTCAGACAATTGATATAAATGGAACCGTTTCTTAAGATAGTAGCAGAGGATCTGTACCGCAAGTACGGAGCGCAAGGCTGCGGGCTTGCCGATATCACGGTGGTTTTCCCTAACCGCCGCGCCAGGCTGTTCTTTGATGATTTCCTGTCTGCCTGCTCCGCAAAGCCGGTGTGGTCACCGCAGTACACCACCATTGAGGAGCTGTTCCAGTCACAGTCTGATCTGCGGCCCGCTGACCGCATTGAGATGGTCACCCTACTCCACAAAATCTATCAGGAGGAATTGCATACCGATGAGTCACTTGACAGTTTCTGGTCATGGGGAGAGCTCATGCTGGCCGATTTTGATGACGTGGACCGCAATCTGGCTCCTGCCGGGCAGTTGTTCAGCCTGCTGCGTGAGCAGCGCGAAATGACAGACCTCTCATTCCTGACCGAAGAACAGACCATGGCTCTTGAGCAGTTCTTTGGAGAAATGAAAAATGCTCAACCAACTAAACTACGTGAGCATTACCAGGCCGTATGGAGTGTGCTGGGTAACATTTATGAAAAGTTTTGCAAGCTCTTGTCAGACAAAGGGATAGGCTACAACGGAATGATCCAGCGCCGTGTAATTTCCAACCTTGACACAGAACGATTCACCGCCTGCAAATACGCATTCGTAGGTTTCAACAGCCTTGACGGGGCAGAGAGAGAGTTGTTCCGCGCCATACAGAAAAGCGGCAAGGCGTTGTTCTATTGGGACTACGACCCCGCCTACACAGAAAGCAGCTTGCTGCATGAGGCCGGCCGGTTCCTGCGTGACAACCTGAAAGAGTTCCCCAATGAACTTCCGCGCAATCAGTTTGAAGGGATGCAAAAGGCCCGCCTTACAATAGTTGAGGCATCGACCGATAACGCCCAGGCCCGTTTCATCCCCCAGTGGCTTGAATCTCTTAACATTGAAAAAGCCGGTAAGGAGACCGCCATAGTACTGGCCGACGAGAACCTGCTCCAGCCCGTTCTGCACAGCATTCCGCAGGAGCGCATAGGTAGTGTGAACATCACAATGGGTTACAGGCTGTCAGAGACATCGCTGTTCAGTTTAGTCACCGCACTCATTGATATGCAGCGTCTTGCAGCAAAAAACAAAGGCAAGTTGAGCATACAGTCATTAAGCCGGGTTTTAAGCAATCCTATGACAGCAGCCCTGTCAGCTGATGCCACAAAGATTCTTGATGATTTGCGCAAGACCCGCCGCATGTTCCCTGATACCGCTGCACTCACAAACAGCAAAGAACTTGCGGTGCTATTCACCCCCGCCACAGACAACCTATCCCTGCTACAGTACCTTCAGAACGTACTTAAAGCGCTTGTGCCGGTAATACGTGAGCGTACCGATGATACTCTGTTCCAGCCCCTGAATCAGGAATCACTCTACCGCATCTACACCCAGATAAACCGCCTGTACTCACTTGCAGAGTCAGGGAGCCTTGAAATAAGCACAGACACGCTGTGCCGCCTTATCCGCTCCGTGCTCTCCACAACAACGGTTCCGTTCCATGGTGAACCCGCTGTAGGAATGCAGATTATGGGCCTAATCGAGACCAGAAACCTTGATTTCAAGAACGTTTTGCTGCTCTCGGCACAGGAGGGCACCCTGCCCAAATCCAGCCAAAGCGCATCATTCATACCATACAATATCCGGGTGGCGTTCGGTCTCACAACCATGCAGGACAAAAGTGCCGTTTCATCGTACAATTTCCACCATCTGCTGCAACGTGCAGAGAACGTAACGATGGTCTATAACGGCAATGCCGATGCACCCGGCATAGGCAAAGGCCAGATCTCACGCTACCTGCTCCAGCTCATTGTGAGCGGTGCTGATATACAACGCATTACGCTTAAACCCGACCGTTCAGATACTGACATCTGTTCTCTTAGTGTTGAGAAAACACAAACCGTATTGGAAGAACTGTGCCGGAAATATGACACCACCGACCCCAAGTCTTACCTGTCACCATCGGCCTTGAACAAGTATCTGGACTGCAAACTCAAATTCTATCTTGCGCAGATAGCCGGGCTCAAGAAACCTGATGACAACGATACAGAAATAGACTACGCCATGTTTGGAACCCTGTTCCACAAGAGTGCGGAACTCACGTACAACTATCTGGCTTCAAAGACGCCTGACCACACCATAACTGCCGATGAAATCGATGTATTGCTCAAAAACAGGATACAAATTGAATCGTTTGTGCAACAGGCTTTCCGCGAGGACTATTTTGGCGGCAAGGATGTCAGCAAGCCAGATTACAGCGGAACCCAGGCCATAAACTTTGAAGTGATAGTCAAGTATTTACTCCAGATTCTGCGTATGGATTCAGAACTGTACGCACCGTTCAGATACTTAGGCAGTGAATCAAAAGGATACGAGCATTTCATTGAGGTGCCCCACCCGTTGCAGGCTGGTTCCGCAATGAAGATACGCCTCAAGGGAATCATAGACCGCATGGACAGCAAGGACGGAATCCTGCGCATAGTTGATTACAAGACAGGAAAAAAGCATAAGTACCCCAACTCCATCGATGACCTGTTTGAATCCAAAAAACGCAACGAGCAGGCGTTGCAGATAATGTACTACGCCTACATCATGAGTATGCAGCCGCAGTTCAGCAAGTACAGGCTTGCCCCAACGCTGCTCTACACCCGTACATCATCCAAGCCCACAAAAGAAGACATCTATTACAAGGTTGGAACAGATGTTCTTACTGATTTCAGCGCCCAATGCGGCCAGGAATTTGAAGAGAAGCTAAAAAACATAATATCGGAGATTTTCAACCCCGATATTACGTTTGAGCCTACCGATGAAAAAGAAACCTGCCGCAACTGTGACTTCTGTCAACTGTGCGGCAGGTAATAATCTGTCTGAGCACTATTATCTCCTTATGAACTCCAGATTCATCGGACCGCCTACAGCTTTCCTTTCATCAATTATCTTGAAAGTAAACTCCTTGAGGAAATCCACATCCATATTAAACTGCTCCTCATCCATCTTATACCAGCGATAAGGCAGTTCGTCTGTGTAAGTGAGCTCAAATGTTTCGGGATCCAAAGCTCCGTCAGACATATTCCAGCCCCGGTAACTGTCATTTATTATTAAGGCATCAAAGGCGTCATTATTATTGAATGAGAAATTAAGCTTGTCATTTTCATAGGTATATGTTCCTTTAAGATGATCTCCCCATGCAACTATATAAACATCCACTTTGTTACCGTCAAAGATAAGAGTAATGCGTTGCTTGCCTATCCCAACCTCAACGCCTTCGGGTACGCCGTCCCACCGTCCGTTAAGGGATATGGTTTTATTGGAGTCATCATCTTTATCTTTATCACATGAAGTGAAAGTCATGCCCAGCATAGCTGCAGCAATGGCAAAAAACAGGAATCTTTTCATATTTCTTATTATTAAATTGTTGTGCAAAAAACTTATCTGGCCAACGGATTTCCCAATTCTGATGCCTCTACATCATTCTCATCAAGCTTGAAAATCATGAACTGCTGGTTGTCCTTGGTGAAAGGCTTCCACTCGCCGCCGTCGGGACCGTTGGGGTCACCGTACTTTGCAAAGTTGGACCATGCAGTAAGCATCTTTTCCGACAGATCCCAGTCACCCTGGGTCCATGGACGCCAGCAATGCTTGAGTGACTTGAACACGAACCAGAGGTCCGATGAGTGGAATGCGCCACGCAATCTATTGGTTACCAGAGGATTCTCACCGGGCAGAGGACGGGCAAACTGATAGGCGTATGCCTTGCCGCCCATCTCCTCGCGGTTGATACAGAAATCTGCAATCTGGGTTCCCATATTTCCGGCATCATTCAGGGTGTAGCCAATCAGATAAGGAACCTGTGCCAGGGATCCATCCAGGCAGGCGTCATCAAATGACTCTTTCAGAACATATCCGTCAATATAAGGTGATATAGGTGAAGCGGTCAGAACGCTGCGCTTTCCGGTAACATTGGTGTAGAGAGTAGCCATAGCGAATATGGTCTCCGTGCTGGCGTTACGCAATTGACGCAGAGTGGTCATATTGGCCCAGTCACATACCTCCTTGGTTGATGCTTCAGCCTCGGCCAATGTAGTCATACCCTGCTGCGGCATTGCCATACCCATGCCCATACCGCCACGACCTGCCGGTGCTGCAGTACCCTGCGGACGGGGCTTAACCAGTCCGCTTCCGCTCATTATCACAGCCTTGTTGAACAGGCCTTTGGTCAGTGGTGATGCGCTCAGGAACTTCACGCTGCGTGATCCTGCACTCTGTCCGAATATCATCACATTGTCAGGATCACCGCCAAACTGTGCAATGTTCTTCTTAACCCATTTCATGGCCTCAATCTGGTCCAGAGTACCCCAGTTTCCGGTAGCATGCTCAGGATCCTCGGCCGAAAGATCGGGATGTGCAAAGAATCCGAACGGACCTACGCGGTAGTTGAATGAAACCAGCACGACATCCTTGTTGGCCCATTCCTGACCGTCAAATTCAGGCTCGGAACCCCAGCCCTCACGCATGCCGCCTCCGAATATCCAGATCGCAACAGGCAGTTTGGCATCGGTCTGACCCGGCTTCTTAGTCCATACGTTCAGGTAAAGGCAATCCTCACTGTAAGGAGCCTCATCGCCGTAACCCCACTCGGTAGTATAGCCGCCGGGATAATGGGCTGCCTGGAATGGCGGATGACCGAACTTGTCACAAAGTTTGACACCTTCCCATGGAATCACGGGCTGCGGAGCCTTCCAGCGGTTCTGACCCGTAGGAGGTGCTGCAAAAGGAATTCCGCGGTAAACGGTTACTCCCTTGATATCGGTAGGAACACCTTGTATCTGTCCACCTTCAATGGTAAGGATAGGGCCTCCGTCCTGAGTGCCGCATGCCACAAGAGCAAGCATGCCGGCCAAAGCAAAAAACAGTTTCTTCATAAAGCACTTTGGTTTTAATGGCGTGAAAGTAATAAAAACTTTCTAATTTTGATGACAATATGACAAATAACCTGACTGAACAGTTTATCCGGGAGAATCTTACGGCCGATGTCCGCACCCTTGCCCTATCGGCGCACCCTGAAGGTGTGGACATGCAGTGTGCCCTGACGCAGATTTCAGGCTGGCAGACCGCACGCGTAAAAGTGCCGCTCTGGGCTGCTACAGACGGTATTGTCTATCCCAAGCATCTCTCTTTGGAGCAATGCACGTCACAGTTTATTGCACAGTACAAAGCCGGTCAGGTGGAGAATCTGCTTGGAAAAGGCCTACGTATGGCCGATATCACAGGTGGAATGGGCGTTGACTGTTTCTTTATTTCTCATTCAGCATCATATACCTGCTACAATGAGATGTCTGCCGAACTCTGCGATTGCGCCCGGGCAAACTTCAAGGCTCTGGGACGGCCGGATATTGAGGTAAACTGTGGCAGCGCAGAGGATTATATAACACATCTGGAGCCTGATTCACTTGATTTTATCTATCTGGACCCGGCCCGCCGCGGAGACTCCGGACGCAAACTCATTTCCATCTCAGACTGCCAACCCGATACCGTTGCGCTGCAGGATGACCTGCTCCGCATAGCGCCCAACGTGATGGTCAAGCTATCTCCCATGCTGGACATAAGCCGTGCCCTCACGGAACTCAAGCATGTATCTAACGTGTTCATCATAGGTCTGGAGGGAGAATGCAAGGAGATTACTCTGCTCATGCAGCGCGGTTTTGATGCAGAGCCCACGCTCACTGCAGTTGATATAAACCAGGACGGAGAGTCGGAGCCCGCGGTCTCATCGGCTAGAAGCACAGACAACTGTCTGCCACTGCCTATTGCAGCCCCCGCCTTGCTGCAACCCGGCACCTACATCAGCGAACCATCGGCCCCCTACATGAAGAGCGCCCTATTCCGCACCATCGCTGCCCAAACCGGCACCGCCCTGCTCCATCCGGACACTCATCTCTTCTGGAGCAAAGAAAAGCCGGAGCCATTCCCCGGCCGCGTATTCATACTTGAAGGAATAATACCGTTTGATAAGAAATCCTTATCCGCGTTAGCCAAAACTCAAGCCAACCTCTCAGTAAGGAACTTTCCGGAAACAGCTCCGCAACTACAGAAAAAACTCAAACTCCGCGACGGAGGCCCCCGCTACCTCATCGCCACCACCCTCTCCGACTCCCGCCGCATCCTCCTGGATCTGAGACGGTGCCAAAGGGGACGGTTCTGTTTGGCACCATTTTGAAAAAATGAGGCCAAACAGAACCGTCCCCTTTGGCACCGTCCCCTTTGGCACTATTTGTGCTTGCTGACAGAGATGAAGATGACTGCAGCTAGGCAGAGGGTTATTCCTACGAGCATTCTCGGGGTCATCGGCTCAATGAAAAGGACTGTTCCGATTAGTATGGCCGTTACGGGTTCAAATACTCCCAGGACCGATGTGCGTGTGGGGCCTATCAGGCGGGTGGCTATGGCTAGAGTGAGCATTGAGATCATGGTGGGGAATACAGCCAGGCCTGTCAGGTTGATTACGGATCTCCAGGAGTTTACGCCGTTCATGAAAGAGACGTCGCTTGTGGGTTGGTAACACAGGAACAGCACCGTTCCTACCGCAAGAGCATAAAAAGTCAGTGTATGCTCAGAAATGTGCTTGATGCGTGTGGAGCGGTTCACAATGACCAGATATAAAGCGTAACTCAGCGCAGAGATCACAGCCAGAATCATACCCAACGGATGCAGCGTAATCTTTCCTGATGGAAGGCTCAACAGGATTACTCCCACAAACGTGACTGCGATAGAGAGCCAGGTCTGCCAGTTGGGGTATGACTTGAGCGCCACCATTATCAGCGCAACAAATATAGGATAGAGGTAAACAAGTGTGGTGGCAAGCCCCGACGGTATGAACCTGTATGACTCAAACAGGAACAGGCTTCCGAATGAGAAAAGCACTCCAAGCACCACCAGAAGCCTGAATTCAGATGCCGTGACGCGGAACTGCTCCCTGCGCATCTTCATCCACGCGGCCATTATGAGAAGTGAAATCAGATATCTGAAAAACAGCATGGTGGGAACGGATACTCCATCGGCCAGCAACGGCTTTGCAAACAGCGGATTCATTCCGTATGATATTCCGGTCACGATACCGGCAATCATACCAAGTGCTGTTTTTCTGTCTCTTGTCATCAGTTATTCTTAATCGGGGTGCAAGATTAAGACATTTTCCTGTCAAGCTTGACCCCGAACTTCAGCTGCTTGACAACAGATTTTGTCAGGTCAGCCTGAGCTGTACGACGTCCACTTGTAAACTGGAAGCTGAGACGTTTACCCTGCAGGAACCGCTTAACCACTGTATATGTAGCTGTACTCTCATCGCCCAGCCTTTCAGAACCTGTAGCCAGCCTGCAAGCCAATTCGGCTGTTGTACCCTTGTCCTGATTGAACAGTTCCAATAACTTATCCAGGTTTGTAAGAACATCCTCTTTAGTACTGCCAAGGGGGAGGCAAACCTCACTGATATGGCTGAAAGACGCATCGGTTATATCATCACGGACCATACTCAGCAGTTCCGTCACGTGTCCCAGACTCAAGTAGTAGCCTGTGGTTCCCTCCGGATCCTTGTACTGGAAGATTGAATACTCATTGTCATCCTGTCCAACCTCAATAACCTCCATCCGCATTCCTGCAGGAATGTTCTGAGCCTTAACGCACATCATAGTCATCAAGGCAATTGCTGCAATAAAGAAATTCCTTTTCATAAATATATCCATTTACTTGTTTTTATCAACGTGAGAGTTCCTGTTTAAGGAAGCGGGAGGTATAACCCTTACCCGATGCGGCTACCTGCTCAGGGGTACCCTGTGCAACAATCATACCGCCGCCGCGACCGCCCTCGGGACCGATGTCAATGATCCAGTCCGCCTGCTTGATCACGTCCATGTTGTGCTCAATTACAATGACCGTGTTACCCTTGTCAACCAAGCGGTTGAGCACGTTCATAAGAACACGGATATCCTCAAAATGCAAACCCGTAGTAGGCTCATCAAGAATATACAGCGTCTTGCCGGTATCCCGTTTGGCCAGTTCTGTTGCCAGTTTCACGCGCTGGCTCTCACCTCCCGATATGGTAGTTGAGGGCTGGCCCAGCTTAAGATAACCCAAGCCAACATCCTGCAGCACCTTTATCTTGTTCAGTATGGTAGGAACGTTCTCAAAGAACTCCACCGCCATATTGATGGTCATATCCAATATATCGGCAATGGATTTGCCCTTGTAACGGACCTCAAGGGTCTCACGGTTGTAACGCTTGCCGTGACAAACCTCGCAAGGCACCATAACATCGGGCAGGAAATTCATCTCGATGGTCTTGTAGCCGTTACCGCCGCAGGCCTCACACCGGCCTCCCGATACGTTGAATGAGAAACGGCCCGGTTTGTACGCACGGATCTTTGATTCAGGCAGTTCCACAAAAAGCTGGCGTATGTCACTGAACACGCCGGTATAAGTGGCGGGATTGGAACGCGGCGAACGTCCTATGGGAGACTGGTCCACATCAACAACCTTGTCGATGTTTTCAATCCCCTCAATGGATTTGTACTCAAGAGGTTCCTTGAGCGAGCGATAGAAACGCTGGGACAGTATGGGCTGCAGAGTTTCGTTAACTAAGGTGGATTTGCCGCTTCCTGATACCCCCGTAACACAGATAAGCTTGCCCAGAGGGAATTCCACATCAATGCATTTAAGGTTGTTGCCCAGACATCCGCGCAGTATTATGCTGTGACCGTTTCCCGGACGCCGGCCCGAAAGGTTGCCGTCGGCAGTGTCAAGCTTGCCGTTCAGATAGCCCGCAGTGAGCGTATCGGTTTCAAGAAGCTGCGGCACCGTCCCCTGGAACACCACCTCACCACCCTTGCGGCCGGCACGCGGTCCCAGGTCTATTATCCAGTCGGCTGAGAGCATCATGTCACGGTCATGCTCCACCACAAGCACCGTGTTGCCTGTGTCACGCAGTTGTTTCAAAGATTCAATCAGACGGACATTGTCACGCTGATGAAGGCCGATACTGGGCTCATCAAGTATATAGAGCACATTAACCAGCTTTGAGCCTATCTGCGTAGCCAGGCGGATACGCTGCTCCTCACCGCCGGAGAGTGATTCTGCCGGCCTGTTCAACGAGAGATAATCCAGACCCACATCAAGCATGAAATGCAGGCGGGTACGTATCTCCTTGAGTATTTCCGATGCAATAGTCCGCTGGCGCTCGTTCAGACGCGGCTCGACACTGCAGGTCCAGTCATAGAGGTCCTGGATATCCATCGATGCCAGCCTGTAAATATTCTTGCCGTCAATGCGGAAGTTCAGAGCCTCCCTGTTAAGGCGTGCCCCGCCGCACTCCGGACATACACGTGTCACGGCAAACTGGTCAGCCCACTTCTGTTCGGCGGCGGTCAGGTCCGTCTGCTGCTGGAGCGAACGTACATACTTGACCACGCCCTCATACTCCATGAACACGGCATCGGCCTCACTGTTTATGCCGGTGATCTGCACCTTGATACGCTCATCACTGCCGTTCAGGAGTTCATCAATGACATCATTCGTCATCTCCGATATGGGTGTATCGAGCGTATAGTCATATTTATTGAGCAGAGCTGTTATCTGTCTGAATATAAGTGTATTCTTGAACGGTCCGAGAGGTGCTATTGCACCTTTCCTGACTGACAGGGAGCGGTCCGGCAGGACCTTGTCCTCATCGACAGCCGAAATGTAACCCAAGCCCTTGCATCTGGGACAGAATCCCTGCGGTGAGTTGAAAGAGAAGTTGTGCGGCGCCGGATCACGGTACGATATGCCTGTAGTGGGGCACATCAGACGTTTGCTGTAGTGTTTGAGTACGCCCTGTTCCTGACGGCCGGGGATAGTCTCCTGCGGCATGGAAAGCACCATCATAAGCCCGTCACCCTGTTTCATGGCCAGAGCCACGCTGTCAGTCAGGCGATGACGGTATTTCTCATTAACCACAAGTTTCTCAATCACCACCTCTATGTCATGGTTACGGTAGCGGTCCAGCTTCATGCCGGGCTTGACCTCGCGCATCTCGCCGTCAACACGAACATTCAGATAGCCTTTGCGGCGGATGCTCTCAAAAAGTTCCTTGTAATGGCCCTTGCGGTTACGTACCAGCGGGGCCAGGACATAGATACGTTGCCCGTCATAGTCTGTGGTGATCAGGTTCACAATCTGCTCCTCGGTGAACTTGACCATCTTCTCACCGCTAAGATAGGAATACGCCTCTCCTGCCCTTGCAAACAGCAGACGCAGGTAATCATATATTTCCGTAACCGTTCCCACAGTTGAACGCGGGTTGCGGTTAGTGGTTTTCTGTTCTATTGAAATGACCGGGCTGAGTCCGGTAATACGGTCCACATCAGGACGCTGCAGATTGCCCAGGAAATTGCGGGCGTAGGCCGAGAAAGTCTCAATGTAACGGCGCTGGCCCTCGGCATAGATGGTATCGAAAGCAAGTGACGACTTGCCGCTTCCGCTCAATCCCGTGACCACGGTCAGAGACTTGTGGGGAATCTCTACATCTATGTTCTTCAGGTTATTGGACCTGGCACCTGTAACTACAATCTTACTCTTCTCCATCCGCCTCTATCACTGCTGTATTCCCAATCCTTTCAGCACATTAATATCGCCTTTCTCCTCATATTTCCTGCCGCCGGCACCGGTAGCCTGCACATTTATGAAATACACGCCGTCATTTACCACGTCTCCGCGGAAACTGCCGTCCCATATCTCGAACAGATAGCCGCCGTCATTGTCCGGATCTGCATCGGCAGGCAGGATATCCTCCATCCTGCCCGATATGGTCTTGATGGTCTGACCCCAACGGTTGAAAATGGCAATATTCATGCTCACTATTGAGCGGGTATAAATCTTATACACATCATTAATTCCATCGCCATTGGGCGAGAACGCGTTGTAAAGACGTATCTCCGAATCATCTATGGTAAAATCCATAGGCTGCACGTCAGCGCCCGGAATTGTGTTTACCGAATCCTTTTCCCTGTATGACCATGCAAAACTGACACGGAACTTGCCGAAATCAGTGAACTCATATTCCGTCACAGCCTCCTGACGTTTCAAGTAATCAGTTGTTTCCGATGTCTCGCCGTCAGTGAATGTACGCGTGACAGTCCACTGCGGGAACAGCACATATTCCTTGCCGTCATCGGCTACGATCTCTGATATGAACTCTGCATGAAGCGGCACGTTCATAGTTGACGGTGACGACTCTCCCGGTGAAAGCACGGTGGAATCGGCCGAAACTGAAACGAGCAAGACTTTCACCTGAACCTGGGGAGTGCCTGCAAAAGCATTGAAACAACATGCAGCCATCATTGCGGCCACGCAGAAAAAACCAAGAAAAAACCTGTTTCCCATATAGTTTCGTTTCAAAACGCAAAAGTACTCAAAATAATCCTCCCGGCAAAGCAAGAATGCTCTCTTACCTCATTATATTAAGCATAAAATATAAACGTAGAGTGAACCCTTTTTTGTACTTTTGCACCTGAAAGATTGACATCATTGTTATGAATATTTTCAAAAAGACCATAACCGCGGTCCTGATGACCGTTTTTTTCTGTCTGCAGGCCGGCGCACAGGAGTATTTCCTGCATACCGTGACCAAAGGACAGGGCCTCTACTCCATATCACGCATGTACGGGGTGACCGAGGATGACATAATAAAGCTCAACCCCGGAAGCGAGAAGGTAATTAAGGTCGGTCAGGAACTGCGCATCCCCAACAGGACACAGCCCAGTTCCGGTCATTTCCACACCATCCAGAAGGGCGAGACACTTTACCGCCTGTCGGTAGAGAACCGCGTATCGGTCAAGGAGATATGTGATGCCAATCCCGGACTATCCGCCGATAATTTCAAGATAGGCCAGGTCATAACCATTCCCGCCCCATCGGATGAGGACCCGCTGGCATTGACCATGGAGCAAGCCAGTGAAATCATCCCGGAGAGCACGCGTCAGGACATGGAGACGGTTGCTTCCGAGGCCCCAAAATTCAAAGGCACCCACACCGTAGCCCGCCGTGAGACCATATACAAGCTCTCCAAGATGTACGGTATCACCGAAGAGGAGTTTCTGGACGCCAACCCCGAGTTCCGCAGCAAGAAACTCCGCAAAGGCGCTGTAGTGAACATCCCCTACTCAAAAGAGGAACTGGCACAGTTTGAGCGCGAGCGCAATGAGGCCAGGAGCCGTATAGAGTCCATCCCGGACAGCACCCTGTTCCGTATGAACGAGATCATTTCCGAGCCACAGGAAGTGGATGACGGAATCCTGACCGCCGCGCTTATACTCCCGTTCTCACTTGATGCCGATACATCATCAACCGACCAGAAAAAGATGGTTGAGTTCTATCAGGGAATGCTTCTGGCACTTGAAAGGCTAAAGAACGAGAATGTATCCGTTAATCTCAAGCTGTTTGACTCCAAAGACGAGAACACATCCATAAAACCGCTTCTTGAAAGCGGCAGCCTGGATGACGTGGACATAATTTTTGGTCCCAGATGGCCCCGTCACATTACCGAGGCCGCACAATGGTCAACCCAGCACAAAGTGCCTCTGGTGCTCCCCATGAACTCAAATGCCGATGATGTGTTCAACAATCCGTACGTCTATCAGCTCAACACGCCACAGTCCTATTCACATCAGGAGATATATGACCATTTCCTCAAGCAGTTCCGCAATCCGAACGTAATCATCCTTGATGCAGAGGAGTTCAGGAAGAATGATTTCATAGACGGACTCAAGAGCACATTGGATGACCATAGGATTTCATATACCACCATTCAGGTGGATACAGCCGCCCATAGCATATCGAATGCCCTTGTAGCCGGCAAGCAGAACATATTCATACTGAATTCATCAAACAGCGGTCCGCTCAACACCATGTTGCCCGTTCTCCAGATCATCAACCGCACCAAGGATCCCGGCATTGAGACACATCTGTTCGGTTATCCGGAGTACCAGTATTATGCATACGACCACATGGATGAGATGTATGAGGTTGACACATGGTTCTACAGCTGGTTCTATACAAACAACACGTTGCGTGAATCAATAGAATTCAACACTTCGTTCCGTCGTGCGTTCAGCCGCCAGATGATGGTGAGCTACCCCAGTTACGCCTCATACGGCTATGATACCGGATATTATTTCCTTAAAGGTCTGGCCACATACGGAAAGGATTTTGAGAACAACCTGAACAGGCTCCGTACCAACCCGGTCCAGATGGGATTCAAGTTTGAGCGTGTGAACAACTGGGGAGGATTCATAAACCGTAAGATATTCTTTGTACACTTCTCAAATGACTACAAGGTTGAGAAGATAGACTTTGACCGATGACCAAACGTTCAATTGCCATATTATTTGCTCTGGCTATTGCCACGTTCACCGCAACCGCGCAGGTAGGAGACCCCAGGAATACGCTTTCCATAGGCGGAAGCGCCGGCATGGGTACCAGCAGCGTCTCCTTCATACCTACCATTAAGCAGACCACCAGCCTTGGCCCAACATTCGGCGTGAGCGTGCGTCATATCTCAGAGAAATATTTCTTTCTGATATGCGGCCTGCAGCTGGAGATGAACTATGCCCAAAGAGGTTGGACCGAGCAGATTGAAGACGGTTCAGGCAATGAATATACCCGTGTACTCAACTATATCGAAATGCCGTTCCTGGCACATTTAGGATTCGGACGTGAGTTCCGTGGATTCCAGGGACACCTGAACCTGGGTCCTCAGGTGGGCTATCTGATAAGTGAAAGGGAAATCTACGGAGGCAAGCAACCCTGGGACGTATCAAACCGCCCCAATCAGGTGACAGAGCAGTACGGCAAGGCCATAGAAAACAAGCTGGACTATGGAATAACAGCCAGTCTTGGAATTGAAATGCGTACAGGCTCAGGTAATTTCGGACTGGAAGGAAGGTATTACTTCGGACTTGGCAACATTTACGGCATCACCAAGAAAGACTATTTCGGACGCTGCGCCAACAGCACCATATCCGTCCGAGCCACCTACTCGTTCAATTTGTTCTAATCCCTAAGACGGAAACCGCTTGCTTTGGCAATTATATCAGCCTCAGCCTTTGACACCCCGTGCAGGGACATGAATTCCAACACCAGGCAGATAAGCGGAAATGCCGCAGCTATGCAAGGCGAGAATGTAGAATCGCCCTTAACCAGCAGCACATAAACTACGAACGGGATATAATAACCCGCCGTAAGCAGCATCATGAACACTATCAGACGCTTCTGAAGCACAAAATTACGGAATCCGGAAAGCAGGAGTTCAAATATCCCCACAGCCAGGACAATGATTATGATCACTCCTAAAGCCCACATGGCGGCAACGCTGTCACCCTCAATGAAATTCAGGCGGAAATTGGTGAGTTCCGCCGATGCGCCCTCCGCATTGACAAGCAGGCCGATAGGAAGGAAAAGGCCGGCAAACATCAATACGCAAATGAGAGCCAGCCATATCTGATGCAGGTAGAATTCTATCTTCATAAGACAAATCCGGAATCAGACCGGAGCCCGTTCAGAGATTCTCCTTCTCCTTGGCGGGATTACGGAAATATATCTTACCCTCCTCAAACTCCTGTGCGGCAATCAGTGTAGGTTTGGGAAGACGCTCATAATAGCGTGAAATCTCAATCTGCTCCCTGTTCTCGAACATCTCCTCCAGGTTGTCTGTAGATGAACTGAACTCTTCAAGCTTAGCCTTGAGCTCATCCTTCATCTCCACTGAGATCTGGTTGGCACGCTTGCCCATGATAGCCACGCTCTCATAGATATTGCCTGTGTCCTTTACGAAATCGACCAGGTCACGGGTAACGGTGTTGGTCGGAGCATTTGTTTTCTTGAAATCCATTTTAGTCTTCTTCTATTATTTGATTCTTGTTTCCTAAATTCTTGGTCGATGTGCGGTAAATCTTATCCGCCTCTTTCATGAAAGAGCTCTCCGGGAACTCATTCTTGAAAGCATAGTACTCATCTATGGCATCGCGATAACGGTCATCCCTCTTGGAAAGCACACTCTCCTGGGCCATCTGGAACTTTGCTTTGAGAACCAGTATTGAAAGGTCTTCGCGGTACTTGGTGTAAGGGAAGTCACGCAACGCATTCTGAGCCACCAGAATGCATGAACGGTAATTGTTTCCCAGGTAGTTGCCCATGTTGTAATAGAGGTCTGCCGTACGCAGTTCCTTCTCAACCAGACGGTCGTTCATGGTGAAGATCATGTCTTCCGCCTCATAACGATACTTGCTGTTGGGATAAGCCTCCACAAACCGCTGCAGCTGAAGGATGGCATTGGAAGTACTTGTGGCATCCAGACGCGGGTCGGGCGTATCCAGGAACAGGCTCTTGCCAGACCTGAACAGACAATCCTCAGAATATGTGCTGTTGGGGAAAGACCTGTAACAAGCCATGTAATACTGTGATGCGGAAAGGAAATCATCCATGTTGTAGTAGCATGTGGCCAACAGGAACATGGATTCCTCTGCCTTGGAAGTTCCGCGCTGATATGCCACGCATTCCTCAAGCATGGAACTGCAAGTGGTGTAGTGCCCCTCCATGAAGTATGCCTTGGCAAGACTGTACTTGGTGTTATAGTCTGATGCCTTCAGGATCTTGTTATACCCTGTACAACCTGTCAGAACGGAGATTCCGAACACTAAAACCGATACTATGGATGCAGTCTTACGCATTCTGTGAAATTTCAACCTGCAAAAGTACCTATTTTGGACGAACGATGCAAACAAGCATCAGTTTTTAATATTATTTACGTATGCGTAACACATCACCATGGTCACGTACCACGTTTTCCTTCCATTTCTCGGAATAATCCTCCTGTATGGGATATTCTGGAATGTTCTCGTCAAATCCGTTTGTCATGAAAGTGCCGTCGTCATTCTGACGCTTTATGTTTCCGTCAATATATTTTACCAGGAGATACTTATCCAGGTCCTGCCAGCGTCCGAACAGTCCCGACGCATTTTCAACACTGAAAGAGGTCAGATATCTGATGGCATCGGCATCATTCATTCCATCAGCCCTGGAGTATGCCTGATCAGCTTTTGCTATCATATCAGTCTCATACTTGTCTATGACATCACGAACCTCGGCACCTATCTTGTCATAGCGCAGATAAGCGAACTGGGCTATGCGGCTCACCGCCCAGTACATTGATGTTTCGGAATACTCAATCAGGGAGCCGTTACCCTCACGGAGACATTCAGGCACACTGTTGGCACAACTGAAGAAAGGCATGAGAGGTGATGTTGCGGCATCATCCACTCCAAACCAGAACAGGCCGTATTTCTTGTCCGGACGGGACTGGGCAACATACCACCAGCCTGTCTGCTGGGTTGCGATGGCACGCTCGTTCACATACTCCCAACCCTGGTATTCAAACTCCATGGGACGCCAGCGGTAAGGCAGGTGACTGCCGCCGGCACCTATGTCCGTGGTCATGTCAAGAGGTGTTCCCTCAAAGTGGTCACGCATCATGTCGGCCAGGTCTTTTGTTGAGATTTTTCTATTTGGCTTCACATACAGGGGCATGTGCTTCTTTAGGTCATATCCCATTGCATAGTCCAGATATTCATCCATGCCGTCGGCAAAACGGTTGAAGTATGACCATACCCTAGCCTCGCATCCGCGAGCGGCTCCAAAATCCAGCGGATTATAGACATCGCAGAAACTGAACTCTTCGTCCTTTCCGCTGAATATTCCCTGCTCACGGGCATGCTTTATCACATCCTTGGCATACAGACAGTTGTCCGGATCATTAAAATCAATTGTGGTTATCCTTGACTGGTTTGCGTGACCGGATATGTAACCGTCAGGAATACGCTTGGCAACCCAAACGGCACCGCGGTTCACGTTACGGCCCTTCTTGTCAAACTTGGGATTCTTGCCGATTATCTCCATAATCCAGATTTCATTGGGGTCACAGAGAGTGAACGACTCGCCCTCCGATGCATATCCGTACTCCTGCATCAGATTGTCAATCAGCAGTATGGCCTCGCGTGCTGTCTTGCAGCGCTCCAAAGCTATGTAAATGAGTGATCCGTAATCCAGTATTGCGGTGGAATCAATGAACTCACGCCCGCCGTATGTAGTCTCACCTATCACAAGCTGATGCTCATTCATATTGCCTATCACTGAATAGACATGGCTTGCCTGCGGAATTTCACCCAACTTCCTGCCACTGTCCCAATCAACGATCTCCCTCATGGCTCCAGCCGGGAAATCAGCGGCAGCTGAATAATGCAGCGTGCCGTACAGCTGGTGTGAATCAGCCGCGTATGTACACATATTGGAACCGTTGGCCGAAGCCCCCTTGGTCACTATCAGGTTTGTGCAGGCAAACGCTCCGGCTGCGCCAAGCATTGCCGCAATTGTCAAAACAAGTCTCTTCATTATTTCAGTTTTATTTATTCTCCAATTTCCGTGCAACTATGCCGGCCGCAATGGCACACAGTTCACCGCAGGGACGTTTCTTATAATATTCCGGAGTACGGTCAGACGGCACCGGAGTACCCTCCGGCCTGCTCAACCCTAACAGTTCACGGCAAATGATACTGCCGTTCATCTGTCTGAACTCACCCGCCATCTCCTGCACAAGCGCATAGTTGGCAGTCTTGGCAGCCTTGTCATTCACATCGTCAGCAGGAATCATAGCCCCGGCCACCATCGTCATTCCTGACACAGTGCCGCATACCTCACGCATACGCCCCATTCCGCCGCCGAATCCGCTGGCCAGCCGGGCCACTTCTTTCTCGGGTAATCCGATAACATCGGAAAATGTCATAGCAACTGCCTGGCAGCAGTTATATCCTGAACTGAACAGGTCCCGTGCTCTCTGCTCTCTCTCTTCTACAGTCATTTGTATCATTTTTAAAGCCTCAAAAGTACAAAAAACATAGCATAAAGATTTGTCCGAATACAATAAAGATAAAAATGCCCTATCTTTGCAGTTCCGCTTTTTCATGACCGGAACCGATGGATTTCAAGTTAGTATCACCGTTCAAGCCTACCGGCGACCAGCCTCAGGCCATTCAGCAGCTTACAGACGGACTGCTGAACGGCGCACATGCGCAGACGCTGTTGGGTGTGACAGGTTCGGGCAAGACATTCACCATTGCAAATGTAATCAAGAACATAGGACGCCCCACCCTGGTACTCAGCCACAACAAGACTCTGGCGGCACAGCTTTACAGTGAGTTCAAGGCATTTTTCCCTGAAAACGCCGTTGAATACTACGTTTCTTACTATGACTACTATCAGCCTGAGGCATACATCCCGTCCACTGATACATATATTGAAAAAGACCTTTCCATAAACGATGAGATTGACAAGCTAAGGCTTTCCGCCACATCGGCTCTGCTGTCAGGCCGCAATGACGTGATTGTGGTTTCATCGGTATCGTGCATATACGGCATGGGAAATCCTGCCGATTTCTACAACAACGTAATAGAGTTGCGAAAAGGCGACCGTATAGACCGTAACGTATTGCTGCGCAAGCTGGTGGACAGTCTTTATACGCGCAATGACATAGAGCTGGGACGCGGCTGTTTCCGCGTAAAAGGCGAGAACGTTGATGTAAACCTGGCCTACAACGACACCGCCGTACGCATTCAGTTCTGGGACGATGAAATCGATTCCATCGAGGAATTCGACGTGCTGACCGGCGAACGCATTGACACGTACGATTTCTACCGCATATATCCGGCAAACCTCTTCATGACCACCAAGGAGAGCCAGGAACGTGCAATCCGCGCCATACAGGATGACCTTGTAGAGCGTGTAGAGTACTTCCAGGAGATTGGCAAACCCCTTGAAGCCAAACGTCTTAAGGAGCGCGTGGAGTATGACATTGAGATGATACGCGAACTGGGCCACTGCAGCGGCATAGAGAACTATTCACGTTACTTTGACGGACGCCAGGCCGGCTCCCGCCCCTACTGCCTGCTGGATTTCTTCCCCAAGGATTTCCTGACCGTAATTGATGAGAGCCACGTGAGCGTACCGCAACTGCACGCGATGTACGGAGGCGACCGCGCCCGCAAGATAAACCTTGTGGAGTACGGGTTCCGCCTGCCCGCCGCCCTTGACAACCGCCCGCTCAAGTTTGAGGAATTCAAGGAACTCACCGGTCAGACAATCTACGTAAGCGCCACTCCCGCTGACTATGAACTGGCGGAAAGTGAAGGTGTTGTAGTGGATCAGGTGATACGTCCCACAGGCCTGCTCGACCCGGACATTGAAGTGCGGCCCAGCAAAAACCAGATTGATGACCTACTGGAAGAGATTGCCGTCCGTGCCGAGCGTGACGAACGCGTACTGGTAACAACCCTCACCAAACGCATGGCGGAGGAACTGAATGACTACCTGCTCAAGAACGGAGTACGCTGCAACTACATACACAGCGATGTCGATACATTGGAGCGCATACAGATTATGACAGACCTGCGCAAAGGCCTTTACGACGTGCTTGTAGGCGTAAACCTGCTGCGTGAGGGACTGGACCTGCCTGAAGTATCGCTTGTGGCAATCATAGATGCCGACAAGGAGGGATTCCTGCGCGACCACCGCTCACTGACCCAGACTGCCGGCCGTGCCGCCCGTAACGTGAACGGAAAGGTAATACTCTATGCCGACAAGATTACAGAGAGCATGCGCCTTACCATAGCCGAAACCACCCGTCGCCGCGAGAAGCAGATGCGCTACAACGCAGAACACGGCATAACCCCGAAACAGATTGAAAAGGCTCTCAACACATCACTGCTGGTACCTGCCAATCAGGATGCCGAGCCCAAGCCTTATGTGATAGAGGACCGCACCAGAGCCGTAGCCGATCCGGTCATTTCGGCAATGACACCGCAGCAGCTTGACAAGGCCATAGCCCGGACCCGCCGCCTGATGAATGAGGCCGCCTCACGCATGGACTTCATGGAAGCCGCCCAGTACCGCGATGAAATGTTCAAATTGGAATCCCTGAAGAAACAGCAGCCTGGTTCCTGAAAGCCAAAGCCAACATAAAACAAAACCGTCGTTTCAGCTGAAAACGACGGTTTTGTTCTTATAAACCAGAATCTTGTGCTCTATATGTTTCTGGACCGCATGTGACAGGACTATCTTTTCCAGGTCCTTTCCCTTGTTGACCAGATCTTTAGGCATGTCCTTGTGCGATATCCGTACCACATCCTGACAGATGATGGGACCTGCATCCAGTTCTGCCGTAACGTAGTGGCTGGTGGCTCCTATAATCTTAACGCCGCGGTCAAATGCAGCCTGATAAGGCTTGGCACCCACGAACGCAGGCAGGAATGAGTGATGTATGTTGATGATCTTGTTGGGATAAGCTGCAATCATACGGTCACCTATTATCTGCATGTAACGCGCCAGAACAATGAAATCGATATTGTTCTCCTTAAGCAGTTCCAGCATCGCGGTCTCCTGCTCCAGCTTATTCTCCTTTGTAATGGGATATACATAATAAGGTATGCCGAACATATCTGCTACATGCTTCATATCCGGGTGGTTGCTCACAATGAGCGGTATCTCCACGTTCCACTCACCTGCGCTGTAACGGGCCAGCAGGTCAAACAGGCAGTGTGACATCTTGGAAACGAATATGGCCATGCGAGGCTTTGAATCACTGAAGTACAGGCGGAAGTTCATGTCATATTTCTTGGCGTAGAGTGTGCCGAAATAATCGGATATTTTCTCCTTGGGAATAAGGAACTCGTCAATATTCCACTCAATACGCATATTGAACACATTCTCCACATGGTCCACAAACTGTGCCAGATAAACCACGTTACCGCGGTTCTCTGTTATGAAATTGGTTATGTCTGCAATGATTCCCGGCCTGTCGGGGCAGTGCAATAAAAGTGTTACGGTCATTTTGTTTGTTTTTCAAGGCGCGAAATTACACAAAAAGGACAAAATTACTCTCCTTTTAGGCAGGAAAAGAAAAAGTGCGGATGCACATGATAAAAATTCATTACCTTTACGCCGCAATAACGACAATCGTAATGGATAACGCGAGATACTTCAAGGACAAAGTGGCGATAGTGACCGGGGCCAGTTCCGGAATCGGGCTTGCAACCGCCTCATTGTTAGCCAGATACCAGGCAAAAGTCGTGCTTGCCGCACGTTCTGAAGACAAGCTGGAAGCCCTGCGTCTGGAACTCTCGCAATATTCCGATGTCATAAGCGTAAAGACCGATGTATCCGTAGAAGATGACTGCCGCAATCTTATAGAGCAGACAGTCAAGCGTTTCGGACGCATAGACATACTTATAAACAATGCCGGAATTTCCATGCGCGCTATGTTCAGGGACCTGGACCTGAACGTTATTCGCCGGCTTATGGACGTTAATTTCTGGGGCACGGTCTATTGCACCAAGTATGCCCTGCCCTACCTTCTGGAAACAAAGGGTTCAGTGGTAGGAGTAATCTCCACCGCCGGTTACAAGGGGTTGCCCGGACGTACCGGCTACTCTGCCTCAAAGTTCGCAATTAACGGATTTCTGGACACACTGCGCTCGGAGCATCTGTATGACGGACTTCATGTCATGATTTACGCTCCGGGATTCACCGCATCGAACATACGTAAAACGGCCCTTATGGCCGATGGCAGCCAGCAGGGTGAAACCCCGCGCGAGGAGGGCAAGATGATGACATCCGAGAAAGTAGGCCTTATCATGCTTAACCATATCCGCAAGCGCTCCCGCAGAGCCACACTCACATTCACAAGCAAGCTGCTGCTTGTGCTCACACGCCTTTTCCCCACCATTACCGACCACATGGAGTACTGGTACATGGCACGCGAGCCGGATTCCCCGTTCAAACGCCGCAGCGAGATCATGAAAGAGCGGAAAGAAGCAAAAGCCTAAAAAGGCTGATATTCACCACTGATAATTGAAATTGAGTGTAAAGAACTCCTTGAACTGACCGTAGCCCATCAGTTCACCGTTTTTGTTTGTCTTACGCTTTACGCTGTCATCAAATCTCCAATGGCAGAAAAACTGCAGTGAGAAATACTTTGAGAGCTTATAATCAATTGTGTTTTCCAGGTTGACTTCAGTACTCTCATAGCTCGTGTAGAACTGTGCCTTGGAAGTCCATGTAAAGTCTGTCAGGAACTTCCACTTGAGGTTTCCGTCAAACCGGGAACCTATGGTATATTTGAAATTCTTTCCCGCATCTATACCAAAGTTGGTGGCAATACTGTCCACACTCACATAACGGCAGTTATATGAAACCGGCGAAATCATCACGGAGAGTGTTAAGTTCTTGTTCTTGAACTTGGGCTTATAGTCCATACCAACAGAAAGGTTACCGTATGCAGGAGCAAAGAATTTTGACTTAAGCTTTGTAGGATTCTTTGTGTCAAACACTTCCATAAACTGTGTATAGCCCTGGAACTGTGCTGAATAATACCAGCTTTCCCAGGCTTTGAGACCGAACTTTGAGGTAAAGCGCAACAGATCGTCATTTGTCCTGAATTTGGTCTCTCCGTCAACCTCGGTAGTATAATAACCAAGCTTCATTTCAAGCTTATTGTCCAATGTAGTCTGGTTTTTGGCATAATTGGCCTCAAGGTTTATCTGACCAAGCACGGAATGGTTGCTTTCACCGCCCTTATACCAGTTTTCGGAATAATGGCTTTGTGTGTATTTTCCCTGGAAATTACCGAAAGTCTTCCAATAGCGCTTTTTTACTCGGGCCAGTTCAGGAGTATTGTCTGTTGTGGGCTTAAGACCGTTTGCCCTGGTTCCGGGCAGGAATATTCCACCGGTAATGTCTTCAGTTATCGGTATTATTCCGGGAACACCCATAAGTTCTTCCTCCGTCATCTTGACAAGTTCAGGATGATCCAGATACACCCTGACAAGGACCTCGTCAATCATCCTGGACAAAGTATAATTGTTATCATTTTCAATAGGTTCCAACGGCAGCAGCTCGTCGTTTTCTGTCATCTGATCAACCTTATCGGGTGTAATCGCTTCGGATACGGCCGTCCCGTAAAGCACTATCGGCATAAACAGCTTGAAAAATACCGGATTGTCCGAAATATCATCTACCGTGACGTCAAGTCCTTCATCAAACGGCAGTTCAAGGGAATCGAACATTGCTTTCAGTTCCGATGAAAAGACATCGGAACCGGGGAACACACGCCTGATTGAATCAGAGGTTTCCTGTGAAACGGCAGTAATTGACAAAAAAAATAATGCAATAAGCGCAAAAAATTTATTCATAGGCTTTCATGCATAAGGTCAACTGCAAAAATACAATAAAAACAATTCATTACTACTTCTAAATATAATATGATGTCCCTTTTTTATGTAATTTCGCAGTCCGTGAACAAAAAATAACATATTTACAGTGGATAGAAGAACATTTTTAGGCGTTTCCATCATTAGTTTGATAATACTTCTGGTATTGTTATGGTCCACCAACAGCCAGAAAAAGAACGCAAAGGCCAAGGCACAGTACGAGCAGACAATCAATTCCGCGAAAGCCGCAGAGGATTCCATACGGTTTGTCGATGAGGCCACCGTAGTGGTTTCAGCCTCACAGGACTCCCTGTCTCCACTTTTCACCGCCATGAACGGCACAGAGAGCACGGTTTTCCTTGACAACGGACTGGTCAGGATAGGCATTTGCTCAAAGGGAGCAGCGCCTTGCTTTGCACAACTGAGCGGCTACAACGACCAACAGGGAAACAACGTAGTCCTGTTCAGTCAGGATGAGATAAGCCTTAACTTCAAGATAGACGGCAAGAACCAGAACATACAGAGCCGCAACCTCTATTTCGAGGCCATAGAGAACGGTCAGAATTCCGTAACCATGCGCCTCAACACCAACGGCTACGGTCATCTGGACTTTAACTATACCCTCCTCCCTGAAAGCTACATGCTCAATCTGGACATAAAGGCGACGGGTATGGACAATTTCTTCTCATCAGACCTGAACACTTTAGCTGTTGACTGGATCCAGAACCTGCGCCAGCAGGAGAAAGGATTCGAGTTCGAACAGCGCTACACCACCCTCACCTATAAGCGCAATGACAAGGTAAAGGCTAAGGTGATGAACGTAGCACCCGCCACCACCAAGTCCAGGAGAGCATCATCCAAGACCATTGAGGAACAGCTTGACTGGGTAGCGTACAAGAACCAGTTCTTCTCATGTATCATGATTGCTTCCGATACATACGCAGGCGGCACACAGCTTTCAGGCGTATCATACCTGAAGGGCCAGGGTTACATGAAGAAACTCATGGCCAAGACCCATGCCGCTTTTGATCCAGACGGAAGCGCACCCACACAGTTCCAGTTCTACTTCGGACCAAATGACTACAAGATCCTCAAGCAGAACAGCAAACTGGCTCACGGTGACCAGAAGGTTCGCCTCAACCGCGTTATCGACCTTGGTTGGCCTGTTGTCCGCGAGTTTAACCGTTTCCTCATCATACCTCTGTTCAACCTCCTTTCAAAGTGGAACCTGAACATGGGTATCGTTATCCTGCTCATGACTCTCATAGTCAAGGCACTGGTATTCCCCGCACAGGTCAAGAGTTATATGTCATCAGCCAAGATGCGCGCCCTCAAGCCCTACGTTGATGAGGTTGCCGCCAAGTATCCAAAGCCAGAGGATGCCATGAAGAAACAGCAGGAAACAATGGCTGTATATAGCAAATACGGAGTAAGTCCTATGGGAGGTTGCCTGCCTTCACTTGTACAGATGCCCGTATGGATGGCGTTCTTCTTCTTTGTACCCAATGCCATCGAGCTGCGTCAGCAGAGTTTCCTCTGGGCTACTGACCTTACAGGATTCGATGACATCATAAGCTGGAGCAACAACATTCCGCTCATAGGTAACCATCTGAGCATATTCTGCATACTGTTCTGCGTGACTAACATCATCAACACCATCTACTCCATGCAGCAGCAACAGATGAACCCCGGACAGGAGGACACCATGAAGATGATGCGCTGGATGATGTACCTCATGCCGGTAATATTCTTCTTCACCTTCAACAACTACTCATCAGGCCTGTGCTACTACTACTTCATATCCGGTCTGGTTGGTATCATCACCATGATATGGCTGCGCCGCTCAACCGATGACAAAGCCATACTGGCCAAACTTGAGGCAGATTATGAAGCCAGCCGCAATGACCCCGCCAAGCGTAAGACCGGCGGCAACAGCATGATGGCCCGTCTTGAGGCACTCCAGAAGGAACAGGAACGCCTCCAGAAACAACAGAAGAAATAAACCGATTTCTTGCACAAATCCCACGAATGTCTTTATTCGTGGGATTCGTGTTTTTAATAATTCATTTATTACGCTCAATCCATTGAGTGGGAGTCTCGTTGAAGAACAACTTGAAATAGCGGTAGAAGGTTTGAATTGAACCGCATCCGCATTGCATGGCTATATTCTGGATAATTAAATTCTCCTTGGAAGTATTCTTCATCAGTTCAAGCGCATAGTCCAGCCTGTAGCGGTTCACATAGTCTGAGAAATTGCAACCTTTGGCATCCTTGATAGCCTTTGATACGTATGTCCTGTTTGAACCGACCTGCTCAGAGAAAGAGACCAATGACAAATCAGGATTGAGGAACAGATTGTCTTTCTCCATAGCCGCATCTATCCTGGCAATAAGCGGAGGTATGGGTTCCACCGCTTTCCTGACATTTGTCAGGTCATCACTGACAGCCGGCGAATAAGCCGTGCCGGTGCTGATAAGCCCGGCATTGTCATTGCTTTCGATATTATTATTGTCGTTACCATTGTTATTCCCTTCTTCCATCAAAGAGTACAAATCTGAAGCAGAAAGCTCAACCCTCATAACATACGATACAATCATTGTCGCCATTACCATTTCAATAGTCAGGACTATTCCAAGGAACCACAGCATATTTGCTGCTTCCGACAACGGTATCATCGACATGAACAGGAACAGGGTGGCCACAACCAGAGTGAGGATATGAATACCGCGAATCTTCCTATTTCTTTCGGAACTGGTCGTTGTGTAATATTTCTCAAGCAAATGATAATATGTAGTCAGACGGAACTCGCCGTATATCATTACCAAGATACCCTCAATCGCTATAAATGCAGCAAATACGCGTTTTATCAGGATCACCATCCATTCATAGGCCATTGACGATTCCATCTGTACGCCTAATCCCATGATCTCATTAGCCACAAAGGCGTGCCTCTCTGCATCGCTCATAAACATCTTTGCCGTTATGAGCATTGCCCCATACAGAATTGCAGGCAAAAAGGCCAATATGTTCAAAGTCGGAGTCTTCTTCTTATCTGTCAGCCTGTTAAGGAAAAGGAAATATACAGGAGGACAGAAAGGTACAAGAAAACAGAACATGAAATCAAACAACCAGAAATGATTCTTCACAATCAGCGGATTGAAATACTCGGCATATAATGCCATAGCCGCGGCCAGCAGCCAAAGCAACACCGACATGCTGATACGCACACTCTTGTTGCATTTGCCTTTGAAAAACAACATGAATGCTCCTATCAGGATTACCAGCGGAGGCAGGTTGAAGAGTAAAAAGACTATATTCCGCATAATTGTCTCATATCTTAAGCCACTTGTCAAGCCAACCGAAATAGGTTCTCTGCCATAGTATTCCGTTCTGAGGTTTGAGTACCCAGTGGTTTTCATCAGGGAACAGCAGCAACTCAGCAGGAACGCCACGCAGTCTTGCGGCCTGGAAAGCGGATACCGCCTGCGAATAGAGTATGCGGTAATCCTTCTCACCGTGTATGCAGAGTATCGGAGTATCCCATTTGTCGGCAAACAGATGCGGAGATGTTGCGTATGTGCTCTCCGTCACACTGTTTTTCTCCCAGTACGGACCACCCAGATCCCATTGCGGGAACCACATCTCCTCAGTCTCAACGTACTGCTGTTCAAGATTGAATATGCCGTCATGTGCTATGAAGCACTTGAAACGTCCCTCATGATGACCTGCAAGCCAATAAACCGAATAACCCCCGAAACTGGCGCCTACGCAGCCCAGACGATCCTTATCCACATACGGCTCTTTGCTCACATCATCTATGGCCGACAGCAGGTCCTTCATGCACTGCCCGCCGTAGTCACCGCTTATATCCTCCAGCCATTTCTTGCCGAACCCCGGCAGTCCGCGACGGTTGGGAGCCACTACGATATAGCCCTGCGCCGCCATGATACGGAAATTCCAGCGATAACTCCAGAACTGCGACACCATACTCTGGGGACCACCCTCACAGAACAGGATGGTGGGATATTTCTTTGTAGCGTCAAAGTTAGGCGGAAATACCACCCACGTAAGCATATCCATCCCGTCTGTGGTCTTTACGGAACGGGCCTCTATCTTGACGTTGGGCAGTTGGCTGAATATGTGGTCGTTCTCATGTGACAACTTCTCGGCAAGACCGCGTTTCACATCGACGGAATAGATCTCTGTGGCAAACTGCATTGACTGACGGGTAACAATCATACGGTTGTTCCTACCCATAGCCAGCGAATTATAATCACATGCCTCGGTATTGATTGGAATTATATTTCCGTCAAAATCTACAGAGAACAATGACATGCGTCCCTGCCATGAACCTATTATATAGAAATAATTCTTGTCCTGTGCCCAGATGAAATCATCCACATTGCTGTCAAAGTTGTTTGAAGCCCACCATTTCCTGTTATCCTTAAGGTCCATCACATACAGGCGGTTTATGTCACTCTCATAACCGTCACGCTCCATACTCTGCCAAGCAATGTAACGTCCGTCGGAACTAAACTTGGGATTGGTGTCATAGCCCATGTTCATATCGTCAGTTCCAGGCAGTTTGCAAAGGTTGCTCACCTGGCCGCTCTGTATATTATATAGGTATATGTCCGAATCAGTGCTCCTGGTATATTCCGACCCCGCTTTCTTGCGGCATGTATATGCCACGTTCCTGCCGTCAGGGCTCCAGGCAAACTGCTCTATGCCGCCGAACGGAAGCATGGGGCTCTCATAAGGCTCACCTTGAAGCAGGTCAACGGTATGCTCCGAAACCTTCTTGCCGTCAAAAGCCGCAATAAACGGATGCGGCAATGCAGTTACCCAGGCATCCCAGTGACGGAACATCATGTCATCGGCAATCATGCCGCTAGCCTTGGGCAGATCTTCATACTGAGTCTCCTTGACAAGCGGATTGGGAACGCTCATTACCATGAGTACGTTGCTCATATCGGGCGAGAAAAGGAATCCCTCCACATCCTTATCCATAAAAGAGAGCTGCTTGCGATGCTTGCCATCAGCATCCATGCTCCATATCTGCTGCACGCCGTCCTTTACCGACAGGAATGCAATATGATCATTGTCTATCCAGGCCGGACTGTGCTCGGATACTGCTGTCCGGGTAAGCTGCCGTGCATTACTGCCGTCATCATTCATGACATAAATCACAGTGTGGCTGGCATTTTCCTGAACGCTGTAATATGACACCTGGTACGCAATCCTGGTAGCATCGGGCGATACCGCCACACCGCCTATGCGTCCCATGGACCACAACACTTCAGGTGTGAGCCTTCCGTCCTCTATGCGGATATCGCTCTTTCCGATGTTAACCTTGCTGTCTTCTTTCTTTGTAGTCATATAAATCAAAGCGGTTACAACGGCCGCCGCAACCAACACATTGAGTGCAGTGAATCGTCTTTTATCCATATTAGTAGGGTTAGTCTGAACATATTTTAAATGCGAATATATTGTATTTTAAAGAAAAAACAATTTTTTTGTAACAGGAAGATTGCGATGAACGTCAATTAGCCTCCAATATGACGTGTTTTTTGATTATCTTCGCACAAAACAAAATAGAGATGACACTACTGTCCTGCATTTTTGCCATTCTGTTTGCTGCCCCGTTCGGCATCAGTTCCAAGCCCGTAGTTACGGAACAACGCATGGAACAGATCTCCGCCGATACAATACGACTTACATTCGACTTAACCATATCCGACGGCTGGCACGTCTATTCCACCGCCTTGCCTGGAGGCGGTCCTATAAGCGCCGAGCTGGAAACCGACACCATCTCCGGTGCCGTTCCGGCATCATCATTGCTGTTTGAAGGCAAGGAGATAGAACAGGATGACCCAGTGTTCGGCATGAGAGTGCGGTATTTTGAGAAAAAAGTCAGTTTCCATCAGGATTTCCGGATACTGGACGCAAACTGGATAATGGAAGGATCGCTCACATACGGAGCATGCAATGACGAGAGTTGCCTTCCTCCGCAACACATAGAATTCAGCCATTCGGGTGCAAGCGGCAGCGCCACAGATGTCACTCCTGCAGACAACAGCCAGTCAGGAATAGCACAGATTGAAGGATATGACGCTCAGCTTTGGGAGCCTGTAACATACACGGAAAGCAATGACATAACAGGCGGCGGAAGCCTGTGGGGCCTGTTCCTGACCAGTTTTCTGGGCGGACTGATAGCATTGTTCACACCCTGCGTATGGCCTGTGATACCTATGACCGTAAGCTTTTTCCTGAAGCGTTCGTCATCCCGCAGCAAAGCCGTACGGGACGCCATAATATATGGTCTTTCAATTATAGCGGTATATGTGGCACTTGGACTTGCCATAACCCTGATATTCGGGGCAAACGCGCTTAACGCACTGGCCACAAACGCCATTGTGAACATAATATTCTTCCTTATGCTGGTGGCGTTCGCCCTGTCATTTTTCGGATTGTTTGAGATTACCCTGCCATCGGGATGGAGTACAGGCACTGACCGGAAATCATCGGCTGCAGGCATTGGAGGCATATTCTTTATGGCACTGACACTCACCATAGTGTCATTCTCCTGCACAGGTCCCATAATAGGATTCCTGCTGGTTGATGCCGCATCTACCGGAAGCATACTTGCCCCAACCATCGGAATGCTCGGTTTCTCCGTGGCAATGGCAATCCCGTTCACCCTGTTCGCCATGTTCCCCGGCTGGCTCCAGTCCATGCCCAGATCCGGAAGCTGGATGGACAAGGTAAAAGTAACGTTAGGTGTAGTGGAACTGGCATTCGCACTCAAATTCCTCTCCGTAGCCGACATGGCATACGGATGGGGCATCCTGCCGCGTGACCTCTTTGTGCTGCTGTGGATTCTCATGGCCCTGTTCCTGGGGCTTTATCTGTTAGGATTCATAGGAAAAAAGAAGAACGGGAAAAGGCAGAAACCCGGCATTGCAGGAATCATAGCGGGTATAGCGTCACTCGTTTTTGCCGCCTGGCTCGTACCCGGACTGTGGGGCGCTCCGCTCAAGGCTATCAGCGCCTTCACCCCACCCATGACTACTCAGATATTCGGCCGTAACAGGCAAACGGTTGAACCTCAGTTTACAGACTTCAATGAGGCCATGAAAGCCTCTGCAGCAAGCGGCAAACCGGTCCTGATAGACTTTACAGGCTATGGTTGCGTGAACTGCCGCAAAATGGAGGCATCGGTCTGGACCAATCCAAAAGTATCGCAAGCCATAAGTGACCGGTACATTCTGGTGTCCCTGTTCGTAGATGACAAGACCCCGCTCAAACAGGCTGTATCAATCGATGAAAACGGCACAAAAGTGAAAATCCGCACCGTTGGCGACAAATGGAGTCTGCTGCAACGGCACAAGTTCGGAGCAAACGCCCAGCCATTCTATGTAATAACGGATTCTAAAGGAAAATTACTGTCTGGACCCTACACTTTTGATCCCGATCCGGAGAACTTCCTCAAGTTCCTGACACAGTAAACAGAGTCCCGCCGAAAAGCGCAGAGATTATTTCCTTTCGCGCTTGATTACCTTCTTTTTGCGGACGGACCAGCCGAAAAAGCCTTTAGGGTTTGATACATCAAAATACTCGCCGTGGGTATAGGCTATCAGATCCATAGCCGCCATGTCAAGTTTGTCGTTTTCATCGATGTATTTGGCATCCACGAGAACATTCACCACCTCGGCCAGGAACATGTCATGAGATCCGAGCGGCCTGATATCCACCACACGGCACTCAATTGACACAGGAGACTCCTCTACAATTGGAGCAGCCACAACCTCAGCCTTGCCGGGAGTGATACCTGCCTCCTTGAACTTATCCATATCGCGGCCGGACCGCACTCCGCAGAAATCAGTAGCGCGAGCCAAGTCCTTGTTGGTCAGATTGATGACAAAACAACCGGTGCGCTTTATTATATCATAAGAATAACGCTCGGGGCGGATGGAAACATAACACATAGGCGGGTTGCTGCACACCGTGCCTGTCCAGGAGGCAGTCATGACATTATACTCATCGGGAGTTGCACCGCAGCTTACCAGAACTGCAGGCAGAGGGTAGATCATAGTACCCGGTTTGAAACTCTTTTTCATTTTTCGGCAGATGTAAGTTTACGGAAAACCGTCGGCGTGGGCAATGAGAACCGCATAAGTTCACCCGTTACCGGATGGATGAATGACAAACGGTAATTATGCAGCATCAGACGGCGGGCGGGATTGGTCTCGGCACCGTATTTCATATCGCCGGCAATAGGACATCCCATCTCACTCATGTGGACCCTGATCTGATTCTTCTTACCTGTGAAAATCTCCACATCCACCAATGCATAACGGCCTCGGGACTGCAACACCCTGTAATGTGTCACGGCAAGACGGCCCCTCTCCTCGTCATTAGTGGAAAAGACCTGCATGCGGTCATTCTGGGCCAATAGGCTCTCAATTGTATCTTCCGGTTTGGAAGGGATATTCTCGGTTACACAGATATACCTGCGTTCCTTAACATAAAAATCCCAGTTTGAGCGCATCTCAAGCATCAACTCCTGATCCTTGGAGAATATCAGGATACCTGAAGTATATTGGTCCAGACGATGGCAAACATAGAGTTCAGCTTCAGGATTGGTATGACGGACATAATCACGGACAATGTGGAAAGCGTTCTTTTCACGTGCATTGTCATTGGCTACGGAGAGCAGTCCCGACGCTTTTTCAATGACCACCATCCAGTTATCCTCATAAAGGACCTTTACCTGAGGATTATTGAATTTGTAGAATGAACGACCGAAATTAACCTCTACTGAGTCACCGGGCACCAGAGGAATGTCAAACTGAGTCACTGCCGAGCCCTTGATGGCCACATGCTTGTACTTGAGCATGGATTTGACCTCCGTACGGCTCAAATTAGGCAAAGACTTGATCAGGAACGGCAAGAGCGTGGTTTCTTCAGTAACATCATAAGTCTTTATGTTGTCAGCCGTATAAAGCCTGCCGCCACCTTTATTTCTACCGTACATAAGCCTTTTACCGTTTATCAATGCAAAAATACGAAAAAAAAGAGATATCTTTTGGAAAAACCAAATTAGGGATATATCTTTGCTACGTGTTTTTCATGGTATTAGATTTTATTTCAAGAGAAGCGGAACTGTGAAGTCCCGCTTCCCTGCTTTTTATGCCACACCTATTTCCTGCCCATGGAATCGTCTTACTGAAGCAGGTCATCCCACTTTCACAAAACGGCTCTCAAATCGTAAAAAAAATCATGCCTTCCGCAAAAATTTCTTCATTTTTTGTGTACAAACAAAAAAAAGCACATATATTTGTAACGCAAACAAGGAGAGAGAAGATTGGTTGTGAAACCGGTTCATCTAAATTTCAATTATTGGAAAAGGACTATTGAGAACGAGAGACCCGCTGTGCAGCGAGTCTCTTGTTTTTT
>Ga0265298_10000521_pt1 | contig 57190 bp, 67 predicted proteins | sample AusTroGonzalo_MG_3_FD_193486 | JGI IMG/M metagenome (GOLD analysis project Ga0265298, IMG submission 193486) | Bovine rumen microbial communities from tropical cattle in Woodstock, Queensland, Australia - Gonzalo_01 | ecosystem: Host-associated > Mammals > Digestive system > Stomach > Rumen ... | reverse complement strand
GCCAAATAAATAGAAAATTAAAAATTGCGTTAGGTGAAAAAATGTTGTGATAAAAATAAGTATCGTTGGGCAAAAAACAGGCCGAAGAAAAAATCTTCGGCCTGTTCAAAAACAAACTTCTTTTACCGTACTTGTATCAGTGCAAAATGTAAATATTCCGTCTCCGGCATACCGATTAAAACCGGATGGTCTTTGGCCTGTCCGCGCAGTTCTAGCAACACAGCGTTCGTGCCGGATTTGCTGACCCCTTGCCGGATAATATCCACAAACAGTTCGCGCGACACGTGGTGCGAACAGGTAGAAAACGCCAAATAACCGCCGGGCTTTAAGCCCTCTAAGGCCATCTTGACGAGTTTTACATACAAGCCAACCGCTTGCGGAAGTGATTTGCGACTTTTGACAAATGCGGGCGGATCTAACAACACAATATCCGGTTGATCGGGCAGTTCGCCTTTTTTCATGGCTGACAAAAGCCGTTCCGCATCGTCGCGGTGAAAAACCACCGTATCGGAAACACCGTTTAGTTCCGCGTTCTTCTTGGCAAATTCTACGGCGGCGGCAGAAGAATCGCAACCCCACACTTGCGTAGCACCGGCAAGCGCGGCCGTAATGCCGAATGAACCAATATAGGAATATAAGTCCAACACCAATTTATCCTTAAAATACGGTTTCAAAAATGCGCGGTTTTCGCGTTGGTCAAAATAAAAACCTGTTTTTTGACCGCCGCGCAACGGCACTATATATTTCACGCCGTTTTCTTCTATCTCGACGGTTTCGGGAACTTCACCGATAATTTCCGGCGTATTTGTCAGCCCCTCCAACGCGCGGAAAGAACTGTCGTTTTTATAATAAATGCCAGTCGGTTTGAAAATCTTTTTGAGTGCTTTGGTAATTTGCGGTTTTAACTTTTCCATGCCGGCCGTTAAAATATCTACCACTAAAATATCACCAAAACGATCCACCACTAACCCGGGCATGTGGTCGGCCTCTCCGTAACACATACGGCCGTATTTCCGTACGCCTATTTCTTTACGGTAAGTATAAGCATTATCTAAATTTTCAAATACAAAATCTTCCGGCAAATCGCCTTCCCCTTTTGTAATTAAACGCACGGCAATTAAACTGTGCGGATTAAAACAACCGTAACCCACCTGTTTGCCTTCGTGGTTAACAACCCGTACCAATGTTCCCGGTTCTACCGAAGTATCCAACCCGTCTATTTCGTTGGAAAAAACCCACCAATGGCCCGCCTGCAAACGGCGTTCTTCTTTTGCTTTTAATTTAATTTCTATCATACGATTAGTTCAACTCTTCCATATTGGTAAACGGAATTTTAGCGGCACAAAGCGGACATGCTTTTTCCGTAAAGGTCTGCATCGGATACGATAACAATGCACGCAACGGAACAGTTAACGGGAGATAACCCATCGATCGGTCCACAATCACGCCCACACCGATTACATCGCCGCCCAAACGGTTGACCATTTCTATCGCGCGGTTAATTTTGCGCCCGGAAACAGCCACATCATCTACAATGAGGACTTTTTCTCCTTCTTTTATCGTGAAATTATGTTTCAAAATCATATTATCATTATCGTCGCGCGAAGCAAAAATCGCACGTACACCTCGGGCACGCGCCACTTCCTGCGCGAGTACGGAATCGGAAGGCGTAAGCGCCAAAATAACGTCGGCTTTTTTGGTAAATTTATCCGATAACGAACCGGCCAAACGTTGGGCTAAATTCGGATGCTGCAACAGTAAAGACGTTTGGATATACGTTTGGCTGTGAAAGCCGGAAGGCATCACAAAATGGCCTTCTAAAATCGCTCCGTGCTCTTGGAGCAGACAAAGAACATCTAAGTTATTTCTTGGCATGGAACTCTCCTTTTACAAAATCCTGTGCGGTGTGGAAATCCGTCTCCACTCCTTTTTCTTGGGCCGCCTGAATAGTTTTACCCGCTTTTTTGGCACGTAACATTTCTAATTTCGGTTTTGTCATAGCGTTGTACACACGGAACGCTAACGCGGGGCTGCCGGATTCGTCCGTCAGATTTTCCGCTAATGCCCCATGGCGCGAGGTATTGTTAAACATGGTCCAAATCGTTAAATCAAACGTCTCTTTCACCCAATCCGTCCATCCCGAAACCGCGGCCGAAATCGTCGGACCTACCGTATAAGCATTACCGATATTCATGCGGCCGTTTTCCAACTCGACGGCTATAGCCATATCATCAAAGGCCACATCCTTTAACACTTTGCCCACCTTAAAACTTCCGGCGCGTTCCATACGGTTCATAATAATAAACGGTTGAAACGTAACATTCAAGGCCTCTTGTTCTTCCGCCCATTTCTCCATTTGGTGAATTACCCCGCCTTTGAGTTGCGTTTTTAATGTACCGGACAATTTTTGCGCCCCTGCAGATAACCCCGTAAGAGAAACCTCCGCATTAAATTCATTCCCCGAAAGAATATCCGAAGCAAACGTATCGGCGGAAAGTGTGCCTTCCAAATTCGGCATAAAGTCGGGAAGCCGGTCCCTAAAATTACGCAGCCACGCCAACTCTCCCGTTACTTCCGGATTTGCCGGCCCTGCCTTAACGAGCGGAGAAATGACGTCCACAAAATCCTGTACGGTATCAATAAACGCTATCGGATCCAAATGTTTCCAATGCATATTGGTACGAATTTTGCGGTTTTTATTCTTTAACTTTTCCACCGTTAAATTCATCTTAAACGGTTCATTGTTAAGCAAAGAATCCGCAATATTGGCATACAAAGTACCCTTGCGCCATGAAGCACTTATATTTAGTTTATCAAAAACAGAACGGGCTACGGTAACTTGGCCGTCAGTAGCGTGCAAATATAAATCGGAAAAATTATCTTTTGCCTGAAATTCGCCGGTTACGTCTTTGAGCGGAAATGTATATACTTCACCGGAAGTTTGTTGTACCGAGGCCGTAAACAACGGCAGACGGTACTTCCCTTCCGTACGGGTTACGTGCGCAGATAAAGTCCCTTTCCCCTGTATTTTATAAGGTTTCAGCGCCGGATAAAATTTTTCTTTTCCCGTCAGCAAAAATGTATTTGTGGAAGCGGTCAAATCTACTTGGTCCGGTCCGGTTAAATTTATCGTTCCGGAAGCTGTTACTTTCACATCATCGGCAGAAACCGTTGCCTGCGTAAGTTTAATTCGTTGGTAACCGTTTGTCCATCTTCCCTGTGCCGAGAGAACCGAGCGCGGAACGGAAAAATCGGTATTTTCCAAATGAAATAGCGATAAATCTTTAGAAGTAAACGCAGGAATTTTGGCCTCTATCTTGAAATACGGCGTACGCAAATTATCCAAATCCAACGTAATGTCTAACGGTTTGGAGAACAAATAGGCCTGCGCTTTAACACTGCGCAAAGCAAAAGAAGTCCAATCAAAATCGGCAAAATTCACTTGCCCGGCCCCCTCAATTTCCAAATCGGAAATATTTCCTTCCCACTGATTGCGGGCCACCATATTTATCGTAAAGCGCGAAAGTTCGTTAAAGCGCAATTTTTCAAAGTGTAAATTAAGCCCGTAGAGAGCATGCGTATCCCCGGTGCGCAAATCTTTGTAACTGATTACACCGTCGTGAACAGTCCAATTGTTTAGCGTAACCGCAAATTTATCCCCCGTACCGCTTGTGTAAACGGACTTCTTGCGCGAAGATGTAATTTGCGGAATATTGTTTCCGCCGTCTGCCCGCCGGACGATATTAAAACGGGGGGCATTAAACGTAATTTCTTCAATTTCCAACTGTTTATCCAATAGCGGTGCTAATTTGAATTTTAAGGTAACCGATTCCGCCGATACGAACGTTTTACCCGGTTCCCCCTCGGTATCAATAACTGAAAAACCCTTTAGTTCCAACGTGTTAATAAATGCCAAATCCAACGAAGAAATCATGACCGGGCGGCCTAAACGCGCTTGAATTTCTTCCGTAATAAAATCACTGATACGCTGTGCGTTGAAGGCCCGCAAAAAGATAAACCAAACGGAAGCACCTGCCAAAATAGCCACCATGGAAACAAGTAAAAATGTGCGAAGGGCAAAAATAAAGCAAAACCGCACCGCCCTCCGCCAAAAACTTTTTTTTGCGGGGGATGCCGATACTTGCTCGGATTCTTTTTTTACAGATGCCTTAGACGTATCTTCTACCGCTTTTTCTTCTTGTTCCATAAATTATAAATTGGTAATTTGCTCTATTATATAGTTTACTATAATTCGCCAACTGTTTACGGATCCCTTTAGCACCCGCATCCCCGCTTCCTGTAAAAAAACATCTTGCGGAAAAAGTACTTTCAGTACAAGCGCCAAAATAAACATATTGGCTAAAATAATTGTTACCAATGAAAAAATTTTACCGCCCGCTAATTTCAAATCCGGTTGGTCGGCTTCCCACAACGTATGAAATGTTTGAATAAAATGGAAAGAAAGACATCCCCCCAGCCATACCAAAAAATACGGCCGGAAAGGAGTAAGATCCGTACATAAACCGGCGATTCCGTACACAAGCGCACTAACTAGCAAATAAAACGGAATAACGTACGGCGCTAGTACTACAAACGTATTCGTTTTATCCATCTTTACGTAGCCACTGTCTTTTTTGACGGATATTTTATTAACACGGTATCCGCAAAGCCACGCCGCAAAAGCATGTGTCAACTCATGCCCGAACACATAAAAACGGGAAAAATTATAGCAAGTATAATGCAAAACAGCATATAATACAATCCCCGCCGCAAACGGAAAAACCGTATGGTAATCGCCTAGTACATGCATTAAAATACGTACTGTTTCCGCTACCGTAATTACTAACACGGGTAACAACAAAACGGCAATTAAAAATTTAATTACTTTTGCCATTAAAATTTTTCCTTCCAAGCAGTGGTTTCATACACATTTTTTGCTTTTTCCCGCGCGCGGTCCAACTGCACCGGAGAAACGGGACGCACCGCCAAATCTGTTACCAAAAATGAACGCACGGCTTGTGTAATAGCATACCGGTAAGACGGGCGTTTACGCGCCTCCGGCAGTTGCAACGATCCCTGATACAAAACGGTCGTACCGAAGCGACGGATGGCCCCACCTAAAATTTTGTGTCCGTCCGCTAGCAGCACATCACTCTCCACCGGCCGGATAAAACACGCGCTCGCTCCTCGTGAATTGGAAGGGAAATAAGATTCCTTCGGCACCTCTCCTTCCAAAAAGAGTTCTTTCTCTCCGGCTTGTTTTAACTCTGCCAAAATGTAGGAATGCAGTTGGCGGTAAATCTCGGCCGGACGTCCCTGCGCCGTAAAGATAAGCGAAAACGTCAAATCGTCCGTATGGAACACCACACCCCCGCCGGTTGCACGACGTGTACACGCACAAGGGCTATCCAATAAACGCGCTACCTCTTTCCAATTTTGCGCATAACCGAAGGTAACTGCCGGATCGCCCGTCCAACGGTAAAAACGCAACGACACCCCCGCGCTCCGCTCTTGGACAAGTATTTCATCCAAGGCCATTTGCTCATACACGTCGAGCGGGGGTGTCGTCAGCAATACATTCATGTAACCTTTAGCCGTGTTCTACCAATGTAAATTCGGTTGGCGTGCCGCGGACACTTCGTCAATGCGCGATACCGGCTGCGTATGCGGGGCATCTTTTACAGTTTGCGGTTCATTTGTGATTTCGTCAAAAATGCGCTCCATCGCCGTGACAAACGCATCCAACATTTCCTTATTTTCCGTTTCGGTCGGTTCTACCATGATGGCTTCCGGCACAATTAACGGGAAATAAATGGTCGGTGCGTAAAAACCGTAATCCAATAACCGCTTGGCCACGTCTGAGGTGTGCACCCCTGTTGTGTGCGGATCGGGCGGGATCAACACACATTCGTGCATACAAGTTCTGTCAAAAAACGCATTAAATTTGCCTTTGAGCGCTACGCGAATGTAATTGGCGTTCAAAACGGCTTTTTCCGCTACTTCTTTAAGCGTAGTGCCGTCAAATTGGCGCAAATAACAGTACCCGCGCAGACAGATACCGATATTGCCGTAAAATGCTTTCATTTTCCCTAAACTTTCGGGCGTATTCGCCAATTGATATTGTCCGTTTTCAAATGTTACCACCGGTCGCGGCAAATACGGAGCCACGTGAGCGGCAGCACCGACAGGTCCCGCACCGGGTCCCCCACCGCCATGCGGCGCGGCAAAGGTTTTGTGAATATTCAAATGCATAATATCCACGCCGAAATCAGCCGGACGTGCCAAACCGATTAACGCGTTAAAATTGGCACCGTCCATATACAAGAGTGCCCCGGCTTTGTGAACCATGTCGGCAATCTCGCGGATATCGCTTTCAAAAAGTCCTACTGTGTTCGGTACGGTCAACATAACGACAGCCGTTTTTTCGGAAAGGGATGCTTGCAAGGCCTGTTTATCCACACAACCGTTCGGGGCCGATTTAATATTGACGACCGTATAACCTGCCATGTTGGCCGTAGCGGGATTAGTGCCGTGCGCCGTATCAGGTACGATGACTTCCGTACGGTTTTGACCGTTATGCGCATCATGATACGCACGAGCCGTCATAATACCGGTAATCTCGCCGTGTGCGCCGGCGGCCGGCTGCAACGTAAATGCAGCAAGCCCTGTAATTTTTTTCAAAAGTTCCTGTAAGTTATACATGACTTCCAGCGTACCCTGTACGGCACTGATCGGTGCAAACGGATGTGCCCCCGCAAAAGCAGGCAATACGCTTAACACGTCATACGCTTTGGGATTATATTTCATCGTACAAGAACCGAGCGGATAAAACTGTCCGTCTAAACAATAATTTTGGCGCGACAAATTCGTAAAATGGCGCACTGTATCAAATTCGCTCATTTCCGGCAAACGCGGTTGTTCGGTACGTAAAAATTCGGTAGGCAGATAATCCGCTGCGCCGTGCGAAGTTTTTTCAAAACGCACACCGCGCCGACCCGCACAGGATTTTTCAATAGAAAGGTCATTTTTGCGTAAAATCGTTTCCATATTACAGTACCTCCAACGCTTTTACATAAGTTGAGATATCGGCGGCGGTCCGCAGTTCCGTGGCACAAACGAGTAACTCTTTTTCTCCGACCTCATAACCGGCCGCAATTCCTTTTTCGGCCATTTTATCTATCACGGTTTGCGCAGCAACAGGACACGTTACCACAAATTCGTTAAAGAAAGGTGCCGTGTACTTTAGGGCATACCCTTTCACACCGCAAATTGCACTTGCCAATTGATGGGCACGTTCCAAATTGAGGAGCGACACTTCTTTGAGTCCTTGCGGTCCGAGTAATGTCAAATAGATAACGGCATTTAACGCACATTGGGCCTCATTAGAACAAATATTGGAAGATGCTTTCTCACGGCGAATATGTTGTTCGCGCGCCTGTAACGTCAATACAAAAGCACGTTTCCCGTCATGGTCTTTTGCAATTCCGACAATGCGTCCCGGAAGTTGTCGCATATACGCCTTTTTGGTAGCAATGATTCCCAACGCAGGACCGCCAAAACTCATCGGGTTACCGAGCGGCTGTCCTTCCGCCGTTACGAAATCGGCTCCGTAATCGGCCGGGGCTTTCAATATACCAAGCGAAATCGGGTTAACATGTACCACCGTAAGTGCCCCTTTCGCGTGTGCGAGCGCGGAAATTTTTTCTCCGTGTTCCAAAATACCGTAAAAATTCGGCGTGGCGAAAACCACACACGCGGTATTTTCGGAAAGTTGTTTTTCCAAAACTTCCGTATCCAACGTACCATCGGCGGACAAGGAAATTTCCGTTAACGTAATGCCCAAATGGCGGGTATATGTTTTGAGTACTTCTTTGTAATGCGGATGGATAGCGGCAGAAAGCACAATTTCCTTCCGGCCGGTAACGCGGTAACAGGCAAGCGCGGCTTCCATGAGTGCGGTCGCACCGTCGTAGTGGGAAGCAGTGGCTACGTCCATACCGGTTAATGCACAAACGCAACTTTGAAATTCGTAAATTGTTTGTAATGTGCCTTGGCTAGCTTCCGCTTGATAGGGGGTATAAGCGGTTAAAAATTCCCCGCGGGAAGCGAGGGCGCCAACAGCCGCCGGAATAAAATGTTCGTACATGCCCGCCCCGATAAAATTGGTGAGCGGTTTATTTTTGGCGGCGAGTTCGTGCAAATGGCGTGTCAGTTCCGCTTCCGTCAAAGCAGCGGGCAAATCAAGCGCCGGATACAAAAATTGCTGCGGAATTTGCGATAACAATTCTTTAATAGACGAAACGCCGATTTTGTTTAGCATTTCCTGTTCGTTTTCTTTAGTATGAGGAATAAACATAAATGGTCCTATAAAAAGAAACCCCCATCGTTGCGGGGGTTTTTCTCACTATTTTTGGATAGTTGCTTTGTACGCGTCAAAAGTTAAAAGCGCGTCCACTTCTGACGGATTTGTCATTTTAATTTTGAACAGCCATCCGCCATTGTGTGCTTCACGGTTGACAAGTGCCGGGTCTGCGGATAATGCTTCGTTTACGGCGACGATTTCCCCGCTGACAGGCGCATAAATTTCGGAAGCGGATTTAACCGATTCAATTACACAGCAATTTTCACCGGCTTTTACCTGACGGCCTACTTTCGGTAAATCCACAAATACAATATCGCTGATTTCTTCCTGTGCGTGTTCGCTGATACCTACAACGGCGTTTTCACCTTCCACAAACGCCCATTCGTGCGACTTCAAAAAACGGCAATTTTCTTGTTTGTACATAACCACTCCTTAAACTTTGTTTTTATAAAACGGTGTTTTGACTACTTCGGCCGGCACACGGCGGGCGTGTATTTCCACTTCCACTTCCGCACCGACGGGAACGTCCGTACTGATATACCCTACTGCAATACCTTTGGCAAGCGGAGAATACGTACCGCTCGTCAAAAATCCTTTTTCTTCCCCGTTGAAAAACACTTTGCATTTTTCACGCGGAACACCGGCTGATTTCAATACAATGCCGGTTAATTTGCTCGCAAATCCGGCGGCCTTTTTGGCTTCCAACGCCGCTTTGCCGATAAAATTTTCCTTGGTCAGTTTTACCACCCAACCGCAGTTGGCCTCATAGGGAGTGCGGGTTTGGTCGGCATCGGCGCCGTTGAGCAAGTACCCTGCCTCCAACCGCAACACGTCGCGCGCACCGAGTCCGCAAGGTTTTACGCCTTTAGCAAGCAGTGCGTCCCACAACGCGTTAATTTTATCGTTGGGGAGCATAATTTCCACGCCGTCTTCACCCGTATAACCGGTACGCGTCAAATATCCTTTTGCCCCGTCAAATGTAATTTCCGTAATGCAAAAACGCGACGGAATAGACGGGAATAACGAAGATACGGTTTCTACGGCTTTCGGGCCCTGTACGGCAATCATACTCCATTTACTGCTTTCGTTGGTAACGGTTACGTCAAAATTTTTGGCTTGTTTTTCAAACCATGCGAAATCTTCGTCTATGCACGCGGCATTGACCACGACTAAAAATTCTTCGTCGGACAAACAAAACGAAATAGCATCGTCAATAATAGTACCCTGTTCGGTCAAAATATGCGAGTACGTTCCGCACGACACTGTATTTTTAATGTTATTGCAGTTGATATATTGTAAAAACTTCCAAGCATCTTTGCCTGTTACGCGGATTTGCCCCATGTGCGACACATCAAACATGCCCACATTTTCGCGCACGGCTTTATGTTCCGCCAAAATACTGTCAAACTGTACGGGGAGCAACCACCCGTGAAAATCTACCATTTTGCCGCCGGCTTTTTCACAAGCACTACACAAAGCGGTTTTTTTAAGTTCGGTCATAGTACCTCCGTTATAAAAGTATTGTATAAAATTATAGAACGAAAAAACGGAGAAATTATGTTAGAATAATTAAGAAGTATAAAAAATTTAATTCTGTTTTTGGAACCGTTTAAGAAACGGAGAACTTTTCAAGTGCTATCCACGCCAAAAACAGTCGTTTAAGCACAAGATAGGCGGCCTAATTACCCGTTCTATTTTGTGCTGAACGTTTATCGTTTTGTACGGTAAACTACGGCTGTGATGGTTGGGTCTGTGGATAGCCCCAAGCGTCAACAGCCGTTTTTTTGCGGTGTTCCGGAAACGAGGGGAAGCAATATGGGACTTAACCGCAACGGATTTACTTTGATTGAACTTTTGGTCGTCGTGCTGATTATCGGCATTTTAGCGGCAGTAGCCGTGCCGCAATATCAAATGGCGGTAGCAAAAAGCCGCTTTGCCAATTTAAGAACGCTGACAGCTACCCTCGCCAAAGCCGCGGAAGTATACCGAATTTCCAATAATAGATATCCCCAAAGTTTTGATGAATTAGATGTGGATTTACCCGGCGGATTTACAGTACAACCTGCCACTAGTAACTCTGTCTGTGCAACGACGCAGGACAACTATTGCTGTATTACCTTTGAAAAAGAGGGAGCATGGGCAGCCGCCGTATCTTGTGGCCGGCAGGAAGATTCTTTTATTGCTTATCACATACTTTATAACGATACAAACTACTGTATTGCCAATGAATCCGATGCACTTGCCCTGAAATTATGCCACTCCCTCGGTCCGCGTGCTTCTTGGAGTCAGGTGCTTACCCCCGCAGGTCATAAGTCCAATCATCCGTTCTACTCCATTCCTTAAAACACGTCCGCGATGACGCCCGATATAAGTTTAGTATAATATACGTATGTCAGACACGCAAACCGTCATCAGCGACGTAAAATTATTTTTGGAACGTCTAAAAAAAGACCTGCCCGAAGTTTTCGGCACGTCTGAAAAATCCGATGTGGGCAGTACGCCTGTCGTTCCGTCCGAAAATAAAGTACTTTTTAACGGAGATTTATTTGAAGCCCGTATGTACATCACACCGGACCAAGAACACGGCGTAGCATTTGACGGAAAAATTTTCCACGTCTATTTAACTTCTAAAGAAGATAATCCTTCGGAACTCGTTACCGATTGGTTGAAAAACAAAGCGGGGGAAGTATTGCGCGAAAAAACAAAAAATTGGGCAGAAAAAATCGGCGTAACATATAATCAAATTTTTGTGAAAGACCAACAAACCGTTTGGGGCAGTTGTTCCGGCAAGAAGAATTTGAATTTTTCCTACCGCATTATCAAAATGCCGCTTGCCGTGCAGGATTATTTAATCATCCACGAACTGTGCCATTTGGTCCACATGAACCATGGTCCGGAGTATTGGCAGTTGGTAGCGCAGTTTTGCCCCGATTATAAACTACACCGCCGTTGGCTGAACGAAAATAAAGATGAAATTTTCGCAAACGTTTCACTAACGCACAAAGAAATGCAAGAATCCTAAACTGTTTTATCGTTTGAAAACGCCAAGCATTTTTTGCTTGGCGTTTTTTATAGGAGACTCCTTACCCTTGGTGAGGGCATAGAAGCAAATCTAGCGTATAATTGCTAACGGAAATTCGGGCGCGATACCGGAAAAACCGACGGAATAAATACGCGGCACTTCTTTTATTAACGCTACTAATTTTCCGTCTAGCATTACCGCATCACCAATTTGTAAATTCGGTTTCGGTACAGCCAATCCCATTCGCCGCGCATGCGAGCGAATCCCGTGTGTTTGAAAAAAATTGATTAAGAAAAAGGAAACTTTTTCCCCAAACGTTTCATGTAACGTTTTCCCGGCAGGAATTTTCGCAAGCACTACGCCGGCTAAACCGCGCGTGATATCCGCGCTGACGGGAATATATGCCAATTCTTCTTTAATAGAAAGTAAATTTTGACCGCCCATCAATTTTTTCCCGTTGGAAAAGAATAACGTTATCCCGGTAAGCATAAAATCTTCATTTTGTACACAAACGGCGGGCATTACCACACACCCGGTATTGGTCAACATCCCTTTACAAGAAAGAGTTTTGGTATCGTAGCGAATCACCATATCACCGTCCGCGCCGCTCCGCGGAGGACGGCTCATTAAGTCGCGCATGCGGACCGGTTTTTGCCAATCCACCGTGATATTCACTGCGGAATTATTCTCATTGATAGCGCGGGTTACATTTCTTTTTAAAGCGGTTCCATTTTGGGCAAAAGCCGTTGTTATTAAAAGCAGACCAACCGACAGCAACAGCCTTTTTTTCATAAGTTTTTCCTCTTTTATTCTAAATATACTTATATTATATAAAAGTTAGGAAAAACTAACAAATATTTTTTATTTACTTCTAAAAATAATAGTTAATAAATAGATAACAAGTTAGAATTAACTATATTACGGATATAAGATAAGCCCTAAAATTCCGCTGATAAGCAGTACGGGAATGACTCCAACGCGCAATTTCCACACGGCAAAAAATGCACACGCAAGCAACAAAAAACTTTTCCAATCCACCATATTTTCTTTGTTGCAAAGCACCAAAGCGGCCGCCAAAATAAGCCCGATAACCGTCGGACGAAGAATGTACAAAATATCTTTTACGGTTTTGTGATTACGGTATTTTAAGAAAAATTTGCTAATCAGCACCATTAAAATAAACGACGGTAAACACACCGCTACTGTCGCCACTGCGGCCCCCCACACCGACGACGTTGCCGCATACCCCGTATAAGTGGCCATATTGATACCCACAGGGCCGGGCGTTACTTGACTAACGGCAACAATATCTGTAAATTGCGAAGTGGTTAGCCACGCCTGCTTATACACAATTTCGTTTTGGATAAACGAAATCATGGCATATCCGCCGCCAAAATTAAAAAGCCCGATTTTGAAAAATGTAAAAAATAATTTTACAAAAATCATACGCGAAAACGCCCCCACAAATAACCACCCAAACCGGCTAGTAAAATCAAATACACCGGGGAAATTCCCCATACCCACACAAGTAACGCGGCGGCTAACGGTATCCACACGGTTTTGTACGTAATTTTTGCCGCGCGGGACAAATTAAAAACAGGTACTAAAATAAGCGCAATCACGGTGGGGCGCACTCCCTTAAAAATACGGCGCACGAACGGATTATTTTGGTAATTTACAAAAAACAATGCCAACAATAAAATGATAAGAAACGACGGCAACACCGCCCCTAACGCAGCCCATACACTGCCGCGTATCCCCTTTATTTTGTAGCCGGAAAGAATCGCCATATTCACTGCCATAATGCCGGGTGCAGTTTGCGCAAGGGCAAGAGCATCCAAAAAATCCTCCTTACTCATCCAACGGCCGGCAAGTTCTTTTTCCATAAGAGGAAGCATGGCATATCCGCCGCCCAAAGTAAACAAACCAATTTTGGAAAAAACAAAAAACAAAGAAACGTATTCTTTCATACGTTTATTGTACTATTTAGGAGGGAAGTCCAACAATTTGCTGACAGAAATTTTTAATCCTTTGGCAATTTTGCGGATATTAAGTAATGCCAAGTTCCGTTCACCGCGCTCCACACCGCCCATATAAGTGCGGTCCAACCCGATTTCCAACGCAAAATCTTCTTGCGAAAATCCGGCCTCTTTACGTAATTGCCGCACGCGTGCACCAAAGGCACGCAAATATACTTTATCTTTGGAGGAATAGGTATTCTGCATACTTAAAAAATACTGAATTGCATTTTTTAAGTACACGGACTATAAGTATCTTTTTTATGTTATAATAAAAAAGATGCGGAGGTTATTATGAGGAAAAATGGATTTACATTGATAGAGTTGCTCGTCGTTGTTTTAATTATCGGCATTTTGGCCGCGGTCGCCGTACCGCAGTACAAAAAAGCGGTAGAAAAATCCCGCGCCACACAAGCAATTACCTTATTAAAATCCGTTGCTGAGGCCTACAAAACTAATTTGATGGCTACCGGCTCGCATGCTACCACCTTTGACCAATTGGATATAGATATTCCCTTTTCAGGAACAACACCGTGGTCTGATATCTTGCGGGATGCCCACTCCAACGCGGATTGGTCTTTACAACTTGGGTTAACTACTAAAGACGACCATACACCTTCTGCCGTTATTTTTATGGGACGCATTTCCGGAAAATATACGGGAACCGGCTTTGCCTATTTTATCGACGGGTGGGAAGATCCCAAGTATTATCTGGGTGGGCCACACGCCGACACATTAAGTTGTATGGAACAATCTAGTGTGGTAAATACGTATTGTAAAAAACTGATGGGATCCACCGACATAATACAAATCGGATTCGGCGGCCGGTTTTACGATATGCCGTAATTATTTCTTAAATTCGGTTTTTGTATATTCCACAATGCCGTTATAAATACCTTGTGCCATTTTCTTTTGCACTTGGGCATTGGAAAGTTTAGCACGGTCTTTACTACTGCTGATAAAGCCCATTTCCACCAGTACCGACGGACTGTTAACCCCTTTGAGTACATAGAAGTTCGCTTGGCGTACGCCCGTTTTTTGGTTGACGGCCACCCCGATACCGGGCTGTTTGTAAACACCTTTTTGCACGTACCCCGCCAATTTGGAACTTTCGTTAATAAACTCATTTTTCGCCATGGATTGCAATAACGCATCCACAAAATTATAGTGGGCTTCTTCGTACTGCATGGCTTCGTTTTCCAAAGCAGCCGTTTCGGCGGATTCTTTATCGGTGGCTTTTTCGGAACGGAAATAGACCTGAAAACCATTTGCCTGTCCGTTCTTGGAAGCGTTGGTATGAATAGATACAAACAAATCTGCTTTGAAATTATTGGAGATACGCGCACGCTCACCCAGCGCGATAAACGTGTCCGTGTCGCGCGTGCTTTTTACATCAAAACCGCCTTTTTTCAATAACTTTACCAACTCTTTTGAAACAGCCAAGTTCCAATCTTTTTCACGGTAGCGGCTCCGCACGGCTCCGGCATCTTTACCGCCGTGCCCGGGATCCACCACAATGCGTAATTTTTTATGTGCTTCGGTAATAGAAAGCGGATGCGGTTCCGGCTTGATAACCGGTGTACCGGGCGGCAAGGCAGGAGTTGCCGGCGCGTTTCCTTCCGCAGGGGCAGCAGCCGTTATAACCGGCTCACTAGAAGGCCCTTCTTGCAATACGGGCATCTCTTCAAAATCATCTTCTCCTTCCGTCAAAACAGAAGGCATCTCTATACTTTCTTCCGGTACGGTTTTTTCCGCAGCAGGGGCCGGCTTTATCACCGGTGCGGGTGCAGGTTTTAAGACAGGTTCCGCTTTTTCCGCTCCGGCCCTAAAGACCCATTTGTTTTGTTGTTGGGTAAAACTCCAATCATTTGTTTTACTACCCAAAATCACTTTCAAAAAAACCCCGTTGCGTTCTTGCGCGGCGGCCATAGACACAATGTAATCGTTATTGATGCGCTCATGCGTATCGCGCTTGAGTACGGCATCTTCAAATACAATTTGCACCGTATGCCCATTTAATTGGTTGGCGGTATATGTTAAGGGTACCGTGGAAGAAAAAATAAGCAGTGTATCTTTTGCACCGTTTTGTTTTTCTTCAAACGACAAATTAAAACGCCGCTCAATCACAAAACTTTTATTTGTAAATGCAATGTTTTTATCAACGGCTTTTTGAAAATCGGGCAACAGGAAAAATTCCACCGGGGCCATCAGTTTACCGCCGTTGCTGATGATAGGGCTAGCGAGTTTTTTTGTTTCCGCATTGATAATAACTTCTTCCAACGGAGCCGTTAAAATCGCATAAAATCCCTTGGCGGAAACTTTGGCCTGTTTAGAAGCGGCAAACAATTCTACATTCGTGCCAAACTTGCGCGCCGTACGTTGCAAATCCACATACGTAATGCCGTTAACTTCCATGGCTTCCACGCTGCCTCTGTCCTTACCGCTGACTACAAAATCTACTTTTCCCTGTGCAAACGAAACACCGGAAAAAAGCAAACACGCAACGGTAAGAAACAGACGAAACAGCGTTTTCATGTTTATTCCAACACAATTTTATAATCTTCCCACGCCAATTGCGGATCGGCTTGGATTTTAAGTGTACGGTGGATATTTTGTTCAATATCTTCCTGACGGTTTTTAATAGCATCTGCTAACATAGGATGCAAAACCACCCGCAAATTTCCACCTGGCCGGCCGGCCGTTAAATCATAAATTTCGCGCTGAATTTTAATACGCATACTTTCGGCCGATAACACCCGTCCGGAACCGTGGCACTCCGGACATTCCTCACTGATAAAACTGCCGGTGCTTGCGCGTTTGCGTTCGCGTGTCATTTCCACCAATCCCAATTTCGTAATCGGCAAAATGCGGATTTTAGCCCGGTCCCCCTGAACGGCTTGAGACAGGGCTTCCAACACGCGGCGCCGGCTAGAGGCCTTGCGCATATCGATAAAATCAATCACAATAATTCCACCGATATTGCGCAAACGTAATTGGTGGGCAATTTCATTGGCCGCTTCAATATTGGTTTGCGTGACGGTTTCTTCCTGTGATTTATTCCCGGTAAATTTACCCGTGTTTACGTCAATTGCACAAAGCGATTCCGCTTCTTGAATAATAATACTTCCGCCATTGGGAAGCGGCAATTTGATTTTACGTAAATTGTCAATTTCCGGCTCGATATTGTACGCTTCAAAAATCGGCGTTTTTCCCTTGTAAAGTTGTACGCGGTTGACTAAATCCGGTGAATTTTTTTCCACAAATTCGCGCACGCGTTCATAATCTTTTTTACTATCCAACAAATACACTTTTACATTTTCGGACAATACATCCCGTGCCACCTGTAACACCGCATCCATATCTTCGTGCAATAATTTCGGAGAACGGGAGGTTTCAAATTTTTTCATGATGGACTGCCATTGGCGGTACAAATATTTTACTTCCCGTTCTAATTCATCTGCTGTGGCTTCTTCCGCTTCCGTGCGAACAATACACCCCATCCCGTTTAGATGTTTAGCGGCAAGTTCCTGCACAATATCATTAAGTTTGTGGCGCATATCGGCCTGCTCAATATTTTTAGATACCCCCACAAAACTTTGATGCGGCGTCAAAACCAAATAGCGCCCCGGGAGTGTAACATCCATCGTCACCTTCATGCCCTTGGTACTGATGGCATCTTTTACCACCTGCACCATCACTTCTTGCCCTTTGCGGAGCACCTTATCAATGTTCTTTTTGTCACCGCCGATTACATCGGAAATATACAAATACGCATTTTTTTCGTATCCGATATTCAAAAATGCACTAGAAATGCCCGGTAACACATTTTCTACCGTGCCTTTATAGATATTTCCTACAATGTTCAGCGCACCGCGCCGTTCCCAAACGAGTTCATTGATGCGTTCGTTTTCCAAAATTGCAATACGTGTTTCTTCAAACGAGGTATTCACTAATACCTCTACTGTCGGTTGTTCTTCTAAACTTTTACTCATATAAAAAATACTCCTCAGGTTGTACCTGTCAGATCAAATGGAGTAAGCCCTGTGAATCCTTCCAATAGAGCCCCTCCCGAATAAATGAAAACCCGTCCACAGTAAATGCCTCTTGCCCGCGGGGAATTTCTATCCCCAAGTAAGAAGCCACTAACTCCTGCGGAGGGAACCACTTCCCGTTCACGCAACACAATAACAGTTGCATTTCTTCCGCGCTAAGCATACGCGCTTGCAAGATATACGGTCTTGCGTCAACTACAAGCGTGCATCCGTTTGCCGAGCGGTAAACTACTTCTACCCGTGTTGCGCTAAAATAATTTTCAACCGTTTGTTCCAATGTAAAGGAAGCAAAATTTCCCTTCACACGATATTGGACTGCGGCCACCAAATTCTGCACCGAAGGTAACGCGTACGGAACACGTTGGACTTCTATTATTTCCAACAGGGGAGGTTTTACCTCCTCTAATTTGCGTTTCACTTCGTCTGCAGGAACAAACGAAACCAAATAAACATCTACATATTCCCGCCATGCGCAAATGTCTTTAGGTAAAGCCGGCCCGTAAGAAAAACGGGGCCACTTTTTATTGACCTTTGCCGGCTCAAACGGCAAGCCGCTAGCGAGTATCATTTTTCGTACCGCATTAAAAACCAAATTAGGTTCCCGTTTGTCTTGGACAAAACGGAACACTATACGCATTTTATAAATTTTTGACGTATTTATCATCTTTTTTATATCCGGTTTCGCCGGGCATACACCGATTGGACTACTCCCAATGCCCAAAAACTAGCCACCAAATTGGATCCGCCATACGAAATAAACGGTAGCGGAATCCCCGCTACCGGCACAATGCCGATTAACATACCAAAGTTAATCAACATATATGTAAAAAACATGCCGAATATCCCGGCACATACCAAATAACCGTACCGGTCGCTTGACATATACCCGATAACGACTATGCGCCACAAAAGCAGCAAATAAAGACCCAATACGAGCAGCATCCCCCACAAACCGAGTTCTTCTCCCGCTACCGCCAAAATAAAATCCGTATGTTTTTCCGGCACAAATCCCAAGCGTGATTGCGTCCCCGAAAATAAACCTTTTCCGAATACCCCGCCCGCCCCCATTGCAATTTGCGCTTGCAATACGTTATATCCCGCTCCTTTCGGATCGGAACGGGGGGCTAAAAATGTTTCTACACGTTTACGTTGATGGGGTTTCATTTGGTGTTCCACAAAAATACCTCCGAAAAGACCCGCGAGAACAACAATCGTGGCTAACACAAAATAAAAAGAGGGAATAAAAATACGCAACTGCTTAAAAAACCACCATGTTGCATAACCCATCACCGTCACGAATAGCGAAAAGACAAGCATATACACGCCGTTATGGGCTAATTCGTTAAACAAACGTACCACCGTAAAATCCAACAGTTCGGGATGCAAATAAATGTAGGTCCACGTAATCGTAAACAATCCGGCCACGCCTGCAAAAATACCAATCAGCCCCAAGTAAAAAATATTTGCCCCGGCACAATATAATAAAATCAAAACCGCGGGAAATGTAACTACGACCGATGAAAAATCCGGCTGCATCATGATGAGGGCAAAAATAGGCAATAACAAAAAACTAACCCCTATCAGGGAAGACGTATCCTGTATTTGCCGCCCGCGCCTGTCTAAAAAAGCGGCTGCCACCAAAAGCGTACAAACGCGGCAAATTTCCGATGGCTGCATGGAAAAAAAGGGAAGTACAAACCAAGAACGCGAACCGCGTTGGTATGAACCGAACATGAGTACCCCAATCAGTAACGCCAAAATAAAACCGTACAGGTTTTTCCATTGTTCGTTATAAATTTGATAATTAAAACTCCATCCCGCAAAAAAGGCCCCTATCCCTATCGGTAACGCCAACAAATGAGTCCGTACGACCGGATTGGAAAAGGATAAACTGTTCACCGCAGACATGATGCATAATGCGCCCAAAAGTACAAGTCCCGCCATTGCCCAAAAGAGCAATTCATCCATGCGGGTCCGTCCTTTTGCCGTTAAATCTTTGAAAACTAACATGCTACTCCTCCGCCGGTGCCACCTGTTGCTGTATCGTATTCTGCATAGGCCGAATACCAAAATAGGCCTCTAACATTTCCCGGGCAATCGGTCCGGCCGCGCTGCTGCCGCCTTCCCCAAATTCTACAAATACCGCTAACGCAATGGAAGGGGTTTCCCCTTTCCGTCCCGCAAATGCCAAAAACCAGCCGTGGTCGGCTCCGTGCGGATTTTGTGCCGTACCCGTTTTACCGTACACATCAAGACCCTCTATTTTTACCCGGCGGGCGGTACCATTATCCACCGTATGTTTCAGGGCATTAAACAACGTATCATACGTTTCCGGACGTAATTGGACTTTTTGTAAAATTTCCGTTTTTCCGATAATTTCCGTTTTTCCGGTTTGGTTACTGACAATCTTCTCCACGTAATAGGGTTTATAGACATTTCCGCGGCTAGCAAGGGCTGCCGCAAATTGGGCCACTTTTAACGGCGTTACCAATAACTCCCCTTGCCCAATGGATAAATTCAGCGTATCCCCCACAAACCAATAAGTTTTATTACGCGCTCGACGGGTCGGACCATATAGATTGCCCGCTTTTTCGCCGGGCAAATCAATCCCGGTACGGCGGCCGAACATAAATTGCCGTTCCATACGTTCAATAGGAGCCGGACCCATTTGTGCGGCTAATGTGTAAAAATACACATCACAAGAATTACTCATCCCGTCAAAAAAATCGACCGGTCCATGTACGCCCCAACACTTAAAGGTCCGCGGACCGGAGTCATACTTTCCGGTACAGGTTACTTGACGTTTTACATCTATATTGCCTTCTTCCAATGCCGCCGCGCCGGTAATAATTTTGAACGTGGAAGCCGGCGGATAAACTCCTTGGATGGCTAAATTATACTCGTTAATATTTTTAGAACGCTTTTGGGAAGATCGGTCGCTGTATTCTACAAAAATATTCGGATCATACGCCGGAGCACTCGCCAATGCCAATACGGCCCCGGTTTTTACGTCCAACGCTACGGCCGCTCCGCGCCCTGTTTTTGATTTTTTAAGTCCTTCTTCGGCTGCACGTTGAACGTCATAATTTAATGTTAAATAAACGTCACTTCCGGCCGCCCACTTTTTATCCTGAATAAACCGGTGAACACGTCCTTTGTAATCCACTTCTAAATACATACCGCCGTCTGTTCCTTTTAATTCCGTTTCAAATTTCTTTTCAATACCGTTTTTACCGACTTTGGCATTAAAACGGTACCCCAAACGGGCCTCCCTATTCTTCCACTCCCGCTCACTCATTTGTCCAATATAACCGATCAGATGGCTTGCAAAATCATGATGAGGATAACTCCTTTTCGTTTCTTCAATCAGATAAACACCGGGATAATACAACTGTAACTCTTTGAGCGCTACCGTGCTTTGCGTAGATAAGTTATCCGCAATTATGGTTGCTTTGCCCGTTTTTGCCACTTGGAGCAATTTTTCTAACACCTCCCCCTCCTCCATATTGATGTGAGGAGCAACGTCTTTAGCAAGGCGATTTAAGTATTCTTGGCTTTTATCACCGGCGGCTAAGTAGTAGAAACTGAAAGAAGGGGCATTGGTAGCAACGGCTACCCCGTCCGCTGTAAAAATACGACCGCGGGGCGCGGTTTGATACAACACTTGCGTACGGTTCCTTTCCGCCATCTGCAAATAATCCTGATGGCGTATCACCTGAATATCTATCAGCCGCAAAGCAATAATACCTCCCGCTATTGCGGCAAGTACAAATATTTTCTTCAGCCGTCCGTTTAATGAAAATTTTGAAACAAGCATGTTTACCGCGATTTACACATCGCCCCACCCGTAAGTGTTTTTTGTACGGTCCAAAAAATGACCGGTGCCATACAAGCACTGAGGAGCGCGCCGACTAACACGCCGAAGATTCCGGCCCATAACACTGCGGAAGCGAATAACCATATCAGCAAACTGTTGAGGCACGAAGCCGCTGCCACTAATACAAATACCGTTACTGCTTGCGTGGCCACTTCCTTAAAATCTAAACGGTCCGCCAACGTATAAAGTAAACAGGCACAAATTGTAAACGTACAAGCGTTACCGCCAAATAATTTTGTATTAAAAAAATCCAAAAATAATCCGCATAAAAAAACGACCGGATAGCCAAAGGAAGGTTTTAATACCGTACAAAAAGCAATAGCAAACGAAAGCATCACGTTTACACTAATCCCTACGGCCGAAAAAACAGTTGCCACCGCCCAATGCACGAGCGTTGCCAAGATAAATAACAAAAACAATTTTATGAGATTTCCCATATTTATTGTTTATCCTCTTCCGAAATGACAAATACTTCTTTTACCGAAGAAGGCCGTACGGCCGGCTCCACCTGCACGGTCAGAGCCGTTTGGAACGAATCATCCTGACGTACTTTACTGACCGTTCCTACCCATATTCCTGCCGGAAAAACACTGCTGGAGGAGGAGGTATAAACTTTATCACCTTCTTCCACATGTGCTTCTAACGGAATGTATTGGATACGCAACGGGCGTGTACCGGCTCCGATTAGAAGCCCTTCTTCTTTGCCGCGGTCCAAATAAACAGCCGCCGAAAATTCTTCATCACGCAACAACAAAACTTTTGCCGTTCGCTCCGTTACTTCTACTACCACCCCTGCAAGTCCTTCCTTGCCCTGTTTCATGGAAATAACCGCACTGCGCACGGCAATACCGTCCCGCGCACCTTTGTCAATCGTCACCGTATTCCATTGAGTCGGTTCCCTGTAAGCCACTTTTGCCCAAACCCCTTTCCAACGATGATTAGCGGACAGTTGTAACATATCGGTTAACCGTTCATTTTCCGCTAAAACTTCCTGTGCTTGTGAAGCAAGCAAACGGTTCATTTCCATTTCTTGTTTTAATAAATGGTTTTCGCGATGCGTATCCAACAATTCTTTTACGGTATCCGAAACACCGGAAATATAGTTGGTCGTTTCATGCGCGACGCGTACCTGTGGTAAAAAAACATACGCCAAGACGGCTTTGAAAGAAACAACTACCCCTTCCAAATGCAGTACCATCAACATTAGCGACAATGACAAATAAACCGCCGGTAATAAAAATTGCCGCATGGGTGATTTATTTTTGGCCGTATGTTTTATTTTTCGTGTATTCATAACATTTATAAAAAAAGCGGACACGCTCCCGCAAGAACGGTGTCCGCTTGAAAATGTTTAGTGTGGAACTAGAACGATTTTCCGCGTGAACCAAAGAAATGGGAACCTTTTTCGTTTAACTGTTCCAAAAATTTCCCTGTACCTAAAGCCACGCAACTTAAAGGATCCGCCGCACGGTGCACGGGAATATCCGTTTCCTTCCGGATAAGTTCCGTTATACCGCGCAGTAAACTGCCTCCGCCGGCCACGACTAATCCTCTGTCTACCAAGTCGGCAGCCAATTCCGGCGGGGTTTCCTCAAGCGTGCTTTTCACTACATCCAAGATGGACCGCACCGGCTCCATTAACGCCTGACGGATTTCTTCCGATGTAACCGTCAAAGTGCGCGGTAAACCTTGTGTTTGATCGCGCCCTTTCACTTCCATTGATTTTTCTTCTTTCAGCGGATAAACCGAACCTAAATTGATTTTCACTTCTTCCGCGGTCGTTTCCCCAATGATGAGATTGTATTTTTTACGGAAATACTGCACAATACAATCGGTTAATTCATCACCGGCCACATCAACGGACTTTGCTACTACCATGCCGCCTAGTGAAATAACCGCTACTTCCGTTGTACCGCCGCCGATATCCACAATCATACTCGCATGCGGTTCGGCAATCGGCAAATCGGCCCCCATGGCAGATGCCATCGGTTCCTCGATCAGGTACACTTCGCGGGCGCCGGCTTGACGTGCTGCTTCATCTACCGCACGCCGCTCTACACCGGTAATATCGGAAGGAATCCCAATTACGATTCTAGGACGCACTAGACTACTGTGGGTATGTACTTTGCGGATAAAGTAACGAATCATTTCTTGTGTTACTTCAAAATCCGCAATCACACCGTTTCTCATCGGACGAACGGCAATTATGTTTGCAGGAGTTCTGCCCAACATTTGTTTGGCTTTGGAACCGACTGCTTTTACTTCGCCGGTTTCGCGTTCTACCGCCACAACGGACGGTTCCCGCAATACGATCCCCTTATCCTTGACGTAAATCAAGCAGTTGGCCGTACCTAAGTCCATCCCTAAATCCGATGAAAAAAGCCCACTGAGATAGTCTAGTACCATAAATTAGTCCACTAATTTGATAATCGCTACTTGCGCATTATCACCTTGCCGGAGTCCGGCACGGTAAATGCGGCAGAACCCGCCTGCACGGTTAGCATAGCGGGCAGCCAATACTTCAAATAATTTTTTGATGGCGGCCGCATCTTTCAATGTTTCTTTTGCCGCACGTTCGTTATTGGCTTTGGCTAAGGTAATCAGCCCTTCCACCACCCGTCTTACTTCTTTGGCTTTGGGTAGTGTCGTCTTCACTTCTTCGTGAAGGATAATGCTAGTAGCCATGTTGTTGAGCATGGCTTTGCGGTGGGAAGCCGTTTTACCTAGTTTTCTATATCCGGTATTTTTAATCATACGTTAAAAATTACTCCTTAAAATTTCATACCGAGTGTTAAATTCATCTCGGCAAGTCTTGCTTTGATTTCTTCCATGGATTTGGCACCGAAATTTTTAATCATATTCAGTTCGCCTTCGGTCATTTTTACCAAATCACGTACCGTATGAATGTTTTCCGATTTCAAGCAGTTAATGCTTCTGGAAGAAAGTTCAATAAACTCTATAGATTGATTCAAGAGTTCATCTTGTTTGGACGAGGCACTAGTCGCCGCAGAAGCCGTTACCGGTTCTTCTACCGCTTCATCACTCACCGTGGCGACGCATCCTTCTTCGCCCTGAATGGTGAAAATGTTCAAAGAATCCGATAATAATTTCGCTGCACGGTGCAACGCACGCGCCGGAGATAAAGTACCGTCCGTGGTGATTTCCAAAATCAAACGGTCATAGTCCGTCTTTTGACCGACACGGGCCGGTTCCACGTCATAGTGTACTTTTTTAATCGGGGAATAAACTGCATCCATCGGAATAAATCCGGAGGGACGGTTTACTTTTGCCAATTCTTCCGCCGGGCCATAACCCTTTCCGCGCGAAATTTCAATTTCAATATCCAAACTTCCGCCGGCTTCCAATGTGGCAAGCGTCAAATCTTTATTGATGATTTCCACGCCGTCCACTTCTTCAATCGCCGCAGCGGTTACCACACCGGGTTTATCCGCATGAAGTTGCACATATTCGCGGTTTTTGCCTTCCATTTTTACACGTAATTCTTTTAAGTTCAAGAGGATGTTAATCACATCTTCCCGCACATTCGGAATCGTGCTGAACTCATGCACAGCACCCGCAATACGTACGGCCGTTACGGCAGCCCCTTCCATACCGGAGAGCAAAATCCGGCGTAAAGAGTTACCGACGGTATGTCCGTAACCGCTTTCATACGGTTCGGCAATAAACTTACCGTAAGCATCCGTAGCGGTTTTTTCTTCTAGTTGAATTTTTTTGGGAAGGACTAATTCGTTTAACGCCATTTCATGCCTCCAAACTATCTGGAATAGTATTCTACGATTAACTGCTCGTTGACAGGGTAGGAACTTTCCGCTCTGTCAGGCCATCTTAAAAGTTTGCCGGTCATTTTTTCCGCATCGTATTCCAAGAAACTCGGACGTTGATTGCGTTTTTCGGCTTCCGTTAAACCTTGTTTGACCTGTACGTTTTCCGCCATGGATTTATCCAAGGTTACTTTATCACCGATGCGTAATTGGTAAGAAGGTACGTTAACCGCTTTACCGTTTACCGTAATGTACCCGTGCAAAACGAGTTGGCGGGCGGCTTTTAATGAAACCGCAAAACCTAACCGGCGCACGACATTATCTAAACGGGTTTCCAATTTGCGCAAGAAATTTTCACCGGTTTGCCCTTCCGATTTAGCAGCGGAGGCAAACAAATTGTGGAACGGAATTTCCGACATACCGGATTGCAAGCGGGCTTTTTGTTTTTCCTGCAAGCGAATGCCGTATTCGGATACTTTGGCTTTGCGTACTTTACCGCCGCGTTTGGTGGCAGCTGCCAATTTATCTACTACACAGTTGGTGTAGCATTTCGTGCCTTTTAAGAAAAGTTTGCAATCTAATTTTCTGCATTTTTTGCAGGTAGGTCCAATATATCTTGACATAAAACTATACTCTCCGTGCTTTAGGGGGTCTGCATCCATTATGAGGAATGGGAGTGACATCTTTAATAGAAGATACCACTAGTCCGGCTTGCGCTAAGGCGCGTACGGCCGTTTCTCTGCCTTGGCCCGGACCGCATACTTTTACCGCTACTTCGCGCATACCCATGTTAACGGCCTTTTCAGCGGCCGCATTGCTGGTAATTTGCGCGGCAAACGGGGTACTTTTCTTGGTGCCCTTAAACCCGTGGGAACCGGCGGTGGACCAAGCAATCGCGTTGCCTTTATCGTCCGACACGGTTACAATCGTGTTATTGAAAGAGCAGTAAATATGCACTACACCGAATACAGGTGCTTTGGCGTTTTTCTTTTTCGCTTTAGCCGGTGCTTTGGCGGCTGTTGTTACGTTTTCTTCTGCCATAATATTAAATTCCTGTTAAAGTTTATTTCGCTTTGGAACCGACCGTTTTTCTGCGTCCGCGGCGGGTTCTGCTGTTGGTTTTCGTGCGTTGACCACGTACCGGTAAATTGCGGCGGTGGCGCAAGCCTCTATAAGAACCAATTTCAATATAGCGGTGAATATTTTGGGCTACTTCCCGGCGCAGTTCCCCTTCTACTTTGTATTCCTTCTGCAAAATAGTGTTGAGCAAACCTGCCTGTTGTTCGGTCAAATCTTTGACACGGGTTGCCGGATCTATTTGACCGGCTACTTTGGCAAGCACTTCTTTGGCGTTTTTCTTGCCGATGCCGTAAATATATTCCAAGGCAACATCAATTCTTTTATTTTTCGGTAAATCAATACCTGCGACTCTAGCCATATATTTTAAGACTCCTTAAATTAACCTTGACGTTGTTTGTGTTTTGCCACTTCGCAAACCACGCGCACAACGCCGTTACGTTTAATGATTTTGCATTTTTGACATATCTTTTTTACACTGGCTCTGACTTTCATTTATTTCTCCCTATAAGTTATTCTTCCTCTGTTTAAGTCATACGGCGAAAGTTCCAACTTCACTTTATCACCTGGAAGAATTCTTATATGATGAACTCTCATTTTGCCGGATATATGCCCCAGAATGACTTTCCCGCCGGCAATTTCAATTTTGAACATGGCGTTGGGAAGGGCTTCCAAGACTTTACCTTCAATTTCGATTTTATCGCTCATACATCTCCGAGTTCGGATTAAATCACAGAACGACCCGCCTGCGTCTTTCTTTTCAAAAACGCAGAAGGATTATTCAAAAGCAGTGAGAATTTCACTGCCGTCAGCGGTTACGGCTACGGTGTGCTCAAAGTGGGCAGCCAAACTGCCATCTTGCGTAACAACCGTCCATCCGTTTTCCAACTCCCTGACTTTATAAGTTCCCGCAGTAAGCATGGGTTCTATCGCGAGCGTCATCCCTTTTTCCAAGATGGGTCCCATTCCCGGTTTTCCGAAGTTCGGAATACTCGGGTCTTCGTGCATATTGCGGCCGATTCCGTGCCCGCAATAATCGCGCACAACTCCCATGCCATGAAGTTTGGCAAAAGTTTCCACCGCGTGTTGCACATCACCTAAACGGTGACCGGCTTTGACTTGCCCGATTGCTTTGTATAACGACTTTTTAGTTACATCCATCAGCCGTTGGGCTTCATCGGAAACTTTTCCCACACCGAGTGTGATTGCGGCATCTGAACAGAAACCGTCAAGGCGGGCTCCTGTATCAATACTGATAATATCACCACTCTTTAATATTTTATCTTTTTTTGGGATTCCGTGCACGACTTCTTCATTGACAGACGCGCAAATACTGCCCGGAAACCCGTAATAACCTAAAAACAACGGTGTCGCTCCGAAGGAGCGAATTGTTTTTTCGGCTTCGCGATCCAAATCCAACGTGGAAATACCCGGTTTTACAATCTCGGTCATCAACTTCAAAACCGCGGCTGTTACTTTACCGGCCGCACGCATTTTTTGAATTTCGCTTTCGTTTTTCACTTCTATCATTTTTCCTTCTTAAGAATATCTTTGATACTCTCAAAAACCTGTTCGGGCGTTTGGTGCCCGTTCACTTCCGCGTATTTTCCGCTGCGTAAATAGTATTCTTTTACCGGCAGCGTTTCTTTCTGATAAACTTCCAAACGGTGTTTCACCCGCTCGGGCGTATCGTCCGGCCGTGTATATAACTCTCCCTTACAAACCGGGCATACATTGGTTTGCATGGCAGACGTGCTGTGGAAAATTCCGCCACACTTACGGCATTGACGACGCGAAGAAATGCGCCCAACTACTTCCGATTCCGGCAGCGAAATCATGATTACCTTGGTAATCTGCCGCTGCAAACGGCTCATCATTTCATCCAATGCTTCTGCTTGTGCTACTGTACGCGGAAAACCATCAAAAATAATACCGCCGTCCTCTTTTTTCACCAATGATTCCAACAAAGAAATCACGAGTCCGTCCGGCACCAAATTACCGTTACTGATAATATCGGCAATTTTTTTACCTATTTCCGAACCGGAAGCAATCTCCGCCCGCAATACATCCCCGGTAGAAATATGCGTGAGGTGAAAAGTTTCCTGCAATTTAGCGGATTGTGTCCCTTTTCCTGCACCCGGACAACCCATCAGTATTATATTCACAATAGCACCTTTTGTTTTAGACGGAAAGGATGTTTGCCCGTAAAAAACCGGCAAACACCCCCCTTCAAAACTTATTGGACGTTAAACCAACGCCCTTTAATCCGTTTACTACCTTTCATTAACGGTTCATAATTGCGCGCTAACAAGTGGGCTTGGATTTGACCTACTGTATCTAACGCAACACCAACCACGATTAGCAAAGCCGTTCCTCCGAAGTAGAAATCTACTCCGAATTCTGCACGGAACGCATCCGGCAACACGGCAATTAAACATACAAAAATAGCACCACAGAACGTCAAACGGTTCATGACCCATTCAATGTATGCTTTGGTTGGCTCACCGGGACGAATACCCGGAATAAAACCGCCCCATTTCTTCATATTATCTGCCAAATCCGACGGGTTAATCGTCATAGAGTTATAGAAATAGCAGAAGAAGATAATGAGCGCCGAGAAAATCAGCATATACCAAATACTGCCGCGGTTCATGGCTTCTAAAATGCGCTGTGCCCATGCGGCATCGCTGTTAAAACTAGCAATCGTCAAGGGAAGCGTAATAACGGAAGAAGCAAAAATAACCGCGATTACACCGCTTTGGTCAATTTTCAACGGTAAGTAACTCGTTTGGCCGCCATACATTTTGTTGCCAACTTGGCGTTTAGCATACTGTACGGGAATTTGGCGTTGGGCTGTTTCCAACCATACCACCAAAGCCGTAATCACTAAAGCCGCACCGAAAATCACCATGGCCATAAAGAAGTCCATTTCATCCGTTTTTACACGGTTGACAACTTCCATAATAGCACTCGGCAAACGGTCCACGATACCGGCAAAAATAATCAACGAAATACCGTTCCCTACACCTTTTTCGGTAATTTGTTCACCTAACCACATTACAAACATCGTTCCGGCCGCAAGAGTAACAAGCGTAGTAGCAAAAAATACAAAAGAAGGATCTACTACTGCCGGTACGCCGCCTGCACCTTGCACGCGCGTAATGGCAAAGGTCATCATACCGCCTTGTAACAAGGCCAAAAACAGTGCAAAAATACGGGTAATCTGGTTTTCTTTTCTTCTGCCGGATTCGCCTTCTTTATGCATGCGGTCAAGCGCAGGGAAAATGTGTGCCCCGCGCACAAGCCCCATGATAATGGAAGCGTTAATGTAAGGCATAATACCAAGTGCCAAAATGGAAAAACGCCCCAATGCACCACCTGAAAAGATATTCATAAAACCTAAAATACCGTTTTGGTGGGCTTGGAATAATTGGCGTAATACGTCCGTATTGATACCGGGTATCGGGATTGCCGCAGCAATCCGGAAAACAGCCAATGCCCCGAGCACAAAAAGCAAACGCTTTTTGAGTTCGGGAGCATTAAAAATATTTGCAACTGTGTTATTTGACATTATTTCGTCTCAATAACGGTTACAGTGCCGCCGGCTTTTTCAATTGCTGCTTTCGCAGTAGCGGAAAAACCATGTGCAGACACTTTCAGAGCCTTGCTTAATTTGCCGTTCGCCAATACTTTAACACGGCATGCACAGTGAATAACACCGGCTTTTTTCAAGGCCTCGGGGGTTACTTCGGCACCGGCCGCAAACAATTTTTCTAACGAGCCGACGTTTACATAATCGTACCGTTTGGCAAAATCTTTGTTAGAAAAACCGCTTTTCGGCGTATGACGGATAAGCGGCATTTGTCCGCCTTCTTTGCTTTCCTTGCGGGTATTACCGGAACGAGAGGTTTGCCCTTTCATCCCTTTGGTGCAGTAGTTACCCAAGCCGGAACCCGGCCCGATACCCAAGCGTCTTTTTGCTTTTCTAGACCCATGTTTAGGGAAAAGTTTATTCAAAGTTACCATTTTTATCTCTCCACAAAACTATTCGGCCTTTGCAGCATCGGCTGTCTGTACGGGGGCCGCTTCTTCCGTTACGGCTTCTGCTTTTCCGCGTACGACGTTTACCGCATCTTTGCTTTTCAGTTGCTTAAAGGCCTCCATCGTGGCATACACGAGGTTGCACGGATTGGTGCTGCCTAAACTTTTAGCGAGCACGTCTTTAATACCGGCGGCTTCAAACAACAAACGCGCGCCTGAACCCGCGATTACACCGGTACCCGGGGCAGCCGGTTTCATCCAAACGGATGCTGCTCCGAATTTTCCGATGACTTCGTGCGGAATCGTTTCCCCTACAATCGGGAACGTAACCATATGTTTACGCGCATGGGTTTCGGCTTTTGCAATCGCGGCTTGCACCTGATTGGCCTTACCGATAGCAACACCCACTTTGCCCATACCGTTACCGACTACAACGAGTGCGCGGAAACCCATACGTTTACCGCCTTTGACTACTTTCGTTGTTCTGGCAACGTGAATCACTGTCGTTTTTCCTTCGGCAGCGGGTCTTACTTTCTGAAACTCGGCTCTTTTGCCTTTCGCTTCTTTTTTATTCTCGTTTTTTACGAGTGCTTCATTGGACATTAAATTCACCTAGACCTTAGAATTTCAATCCTGCTTCTCTGGCGGAATCGGCTAATGCCTTGATTCTGCCGTGATACACGCGTCCGCCGCGGTCAAACATAACTTCTTTGATGCCTTTTTCAAGCGCTTTCTTGGCAATTACTTCACCTAACGCTTTGGCGGCTTCAATGCTCTTGGCGGAAGTTTCAAACTTGCCTTCAAATTCTTTGGACAACGTAGTAGCGGATACGAGCGTGCTGTGCGTGTTGTCATCAATAATTTGGGCATAGATATATTTCAAACTTCTGTACACGGATAAACGCGGGCGGGTTGCACCATTTTTGAGGAGGTGTCCGCGGCTGCGGTCTTTTCTGTATTGGTATCTTTCTTGTTTAGTTGCCATAATTATTTACCTCCCGCCGCAGTTTTACCGGCTTTGCGTACAATATGTTCGCCTTGGTATTTAATACCGCTGCCTTTGTACGGTTCCGGCGGTCTGATTCTGCGGATTTTGGCAGCGAAGTTGCCAACAGCAAATTTGTCACTGCCTTTGATGGTAACGAAACCCGATTTCGGATCAACCGTTACGGTTAAACCGGTGGGAATATCCAAATTGACCGGATGCGAAAAACCTAATTCCAAATTAAGTTTTTTGCCGGCTACGGACGCGCGGTATCCTAACCCGTTAATTTCTAACGTTTTGGAAAAACCATTCGTAACGCCTTCAATTAAGTTAAAGACGTTCGCGCGGGTTGTGCCGTGCAATGCATTGAGGGTTTTATAGTCTTTTTCCGCAATGGAAAAACTCAAAACACCATTGTCAATTTTCGGCGTGATACCGGCCGGCACGGTATAGGATTGTGTGCCTAAAGCACCGGTAGCGGTAATTACGCTGTCTTTGATTTCCACTTTGGTTTTAGCGGGAATAGTGATGATTTTTTTACCGATTCTGCTCATATTCCCCCCTTACCATACCTGACACAAGATTTCGCCGCCCATCTTGGCTGCTTTGGCTTGTGCATCCGTCATTAAACCTTTGGAAGTGGAAAGAATAGAAATACCAAACGCACCGCGCACTTTCGGGATGTTGTTATAAGCGCTGTAAACGCGGGAACCGGGTTTGGAAACACGTTTCAAACCTTGGATTACACATTCGTTTTCGGGCGTATATTTCAAAAATACTCTCACCACGCCGCCTTTCGTTTCATTGTGGACGGCTTTGAAATTGGCAATATATCCTTCTTCTTTCAGGATACGTGCAATTTCGGTTTTAATTTTAGAAAAAGGGATGTCCACTTTTTCTTTTTTCTTCATGTTAGCGTTTCTTATTCTGGTTAAGAAATCTGCAATTGGATCCATAATATAAGTTGCCGTGCAAATTACTTTCCTTGCGGAGTTAACCCGCTGCGGCAGCTCCTCCTGTAAATTACCAACTAGACTTTCTAAGACCCGGGATTAAACCCTGGTGCGCCATCTTTCTCAGACAGATACGGCAGAGACCGAAGTCGCGATAATATCCTCTTGCGCGGCCGCAGATTTGGCATCTGTTATGGTAGCGCACAGCAAACTTTTGGTCCTTCGCCATTTTTGCAACCCATGCTTTCGTAGCCATAGTTTTGCTCCTTATTTAGCGTTCTTGCGGAAAGGCAAACCCATGTAATCCATGAGCAAACGTCCGCTTTTATCATCTTGGGCGGTGGTAACGAACGTAATGTTCATACCGTATGCCTTGGGGGATTTTTCCACGTCAATTTCCGGGAAAATATAATGTTCTTTAATCCCCAAGTTCAAGTTGCCTCTACCGTCAAAACTCGCATTGAACCCTTGAAAGTCGCGGATGCGGGGGCAGGCAATGCAAATGAACCGTTCCATAAATTCATACATTTTTGCACCACGCAAGGTTACGCGCACACCAATGGGCATACCTTCTCTGAGTTTGAAGTTAGAAATGGACTTTTTCGCGCGGCGAATTTGCGCGGCTTGTCCGGCGATGGAAGTTAAATCGTTTTTGGCGATTTCCATCACTTTAATATCTTCACGGGCTTCTTTTACACCGATGTTAATCACGATTTTCGTGAGTTTCGGTGCGGCCATCGGGCTTTTTACGCCCATATCTTTGAGCAAGGCCGGAAGCACTTTTTCTTTGTAAAGCGTCTGCAAACGAGGAGTATATCCTTCAGGCGCTTTCGTTACTGTTTTCGTTTCTTTCTTAGCAGTCATTTTTTATTCCCACTTAGATAATTGCTTCATTGCATTTGCGGCAAACGCGGATTTTTTTACCGTCGGCCGTAATTTGCATTTTAGGCGTCATGGCTTTTTTGCATTTGCTGCAAACAAGCGCTACGTTGGAAGCGTCAAGCGCCGCTTCTACTTGCACGATGCCGCCTTGCTTATTTTGGGAAGGTTTCGTATGTTTGGAAACCAAGTTTACACCCGCTACTACTACTTTGTTTTTGGCGGGGTTTACCGATTTCACTTCCCCTTTTTTGCCTTTGTCTTTGCCGGCTAACACCAACACGGTATCTTTTGTTTTGATTTTCATACTATACCACCTCAGGTGCTAAGGAAATAATTTTCAGGAAGTTCTTTTCCCGAAGTTCTCTGGCAATAGGGCCGAACACACGTGTCCCTTTGGGTTCCCCGTTATCGTTGATGATGCAAACAGCGTTGTCATCAAAACGGATATAGGAACCGTCTTTACGTCTTTTCTCACGTGCTACGCGCACAACTACGGCACGTACCACGTCGCCTTTTTTAATGGCGGAGGTAGGGATCGCATCCCGAACGGAGCACATAATTACGTCTCCGAGGCTTGCGATATCCCGATGGTGACCGCCGCGCACCTTAAAGCACTGTACTTTACGGGCGCCGGAATTGTCGGCCACATTGAGAATGCTTCTAATTTGAATCATACTAATATAACTCCGTAGTTTATAAAACTATGCTCTGGCTTTTTCCACAATTTTGGACACGCGCCATTTCGTCGTTTTGGAAACGGGGCGGGTGCTCATAATTTCCACTTTGTCGCCGGTTTTGCTTTCGTTGGCTTCATCGTGCGCGTGGAATTTTGCAACTCTTTTGAGCGTTTTGCCATAGCGGTCGTCATGAACCAAGCGTTCTACACTAACCGTGCGGGTTTTATCCATTTTATCGGAAACAACCACACCGGTTAATACTTTTCTTTTTGCACGGGTTTCTTGATTTGCCATGTGTTAAACCTCTATTTTTGCAAACTCTTTTGGCTGATTAACGTCTTCAAAAGAGCAATTTCGCGTCTGACAGCACGGATTTCCATCGGATTAGACAACGGAGTGGTGCTGTGTTTGAAAAGAAGGTTGAACTTCTTTTCTTGGGCTTTGCCGAGCGCTTCGTTCAGTTCGGCCAAAGATTGTTTCTTCAAATTTTCTTTTTCGTTGGTTTTCATAAACTACCTTCTGGTAACGAGTTTCGTTTTGATCGGAAGTTTGTCGGAAGCCAAGCGCATGGCTCTCTTCGTATCTTCTTCGGAAGCGCCTTCCAATTCAAACAAGATTCTGCCGGGTTTCACAACGGCAGCCCAATATTCCGGGGCACCTTTCCCTTTACCCATACGGGTTTCAGCCGGGTGTTTCGTAATGGCTTTATCCGGGAAAATGCGAATCCATAATTTACCTTTCTTTTTAATAAAACGCGATAAGGTGATACGCGCCGCTTCAATTTGGCGGGCGGTAATCCATTTCGGTTCCAGGGCTTTTAACCCGTATTCACCAAACACTACTTCGGTCCCGCGTTTGGCATTGCCTTTGATACGCGGAGCGCTGAAGGGTTTGCGATATTTTACTCTTTTCGGCATCAACATAAGTCAAATTCCTCTTATTTTGCTTCCTCGGCAGTTTCTACTGCGCCTTCGGTCGCACCGTTTTCCATATCGCGGTGTTTTTTCAGTTCGTTCATAATCTCTTTCGGAGATTTGGCGAAGTGCGTTCTCTTAAAGATCCACACTTTTACACCGATTTTACCGCTGATGGTGTTGGCTTCCGTAAAACCGTAATCAATATCGGCACACAAGGTGTGCAACGGTACACGGCCTTCACGTTTCCATTCGGTGCGGGCAATTTCTGCACCGCCTAAACGACCGGATACCATAATTTTGATACCGAGCGCTTTGCCGGATAACGCTTTCTCAATGGCTTTTTTCATCGCCGCGCCGTAGTGGGCACGTTTTTCAAGTTGTTGAGCGATGTTTTGCGCCACGAGTTGAGCATCCGTTTCCGGATTTTTAATTTCAATTACGTTTACAAACGTCTTGCTTCCGGTCAAGGCTTCCAATTCTTTGCGCAAGGATTCAATATCTGCACCCTTTTTGCCGATAACCACGCCCGGACGGGCCGTGTGGATATTGACGCGCAAGAAAGAACCGGCTCTTTCAATACCGACGTAACTGATGGCCGCCATTGCGAATTTGCCTTCAATCAATTTGCGTACTTGGAAATCTTCCGCAATTAACGCCGGCATATTCTTGGGGGCGAACCATCTGGAACGCCAATCCTGAATATACCCTAAGCGGATTGACCGGGGATGAATCTTATGTCCCATAAATTAGCGACCTCCCTTTTTTTCGTCAGTTACAATAACTGTTAAATGACACATGCTTTTCTTATAAGGCATAGCGCGCCCTTGCGGACCGGGTTGTACACGGCGTAAGTTCCCGCTAGGGCCGAGATTGGCAAAGGCTTCTTTGATGAATACTTTGCTGAAGTCTAATTTTTTGCCTGCTTTGACTTCTAAATTCGCAGCAGCACTGTGCAAGGTTTTGGCAACCAAGTCCGCCGTACGTTTAGCGACAAAGGGTAATACCTCTTCCGCCGCTTTGACGTCTTTACCGCGGATTTGATCCAACACCAAATTTACACGGCGGCTGCCGTAGCGTTGAAATTTTGCTTTTGCTAAAGCTTCCATATCAAATCCTCAACTTTATTTCAAGGCGGTGGAGTCTTTGGTTATGCCACCGTGACCTTTGAACAACCGAGTGAACGAAAATTCACCGAGTTTATAGCCTACCATACGTTCGGAAACGTAAATGGGAAGAAACTTTCTGCCGTTATGCACCAAGAATGTGTGCCCTACAAATTCCGGCACAATGGTGCAGGCTCTTGCCCATGTTTTGATAGGTTTCTTATCGTTGGTTTTGTTCATTTCCTGAACTTTTTCCAACAAGTTTAAGTCTATAAAAGGACCTTTTTTTGTTGATCTTCCCATACTTATTTAACCTTGTTTTTTCTTCTGTCGCTGACAATCATCCAGCCAAACGCTTTTTTGGTAGAGCGTGTCTTCAAACCGCGGGCCTGTTGGTTCCACGGAGAGCGCGGAATGTTTCCGCCTTTACCATGACCGCGGCCACCACCCATCGGGTGATCTACGGCGTTCATGGCGCTACCGCGTACAGTCGGGCGGTTACCCAAGTGACGGTTGCGGCCGGCATTACCGATAACGATATTGCCATGGTCCACGTTTCCCACTTGTCCGATGGTTGCACAGCAACTTTCCGGCACTAAGCGGATTTCGCCGGACGGCATCTTGATATGGGCATAACCGGCTTCTTTTGCCATCAACTGCGCTTGAGAACCGGCACTGCGTGCTAATTGCGCGCCTTTGCCAACTTTCAGTTCAATCGCGTGGATAAAAGTACCTTCGGGAATATATTTCAAAGCAAGGCAGTTACCCACTTTAATATCTGCAGTCGGTCCGGACACCAACGTGTCACCCACTTTTACACCTAACGGTTGTAAAATATATCTTTTTTCGCCGTCAGCATAATTCAAAAGGCAGATACGTGCGCTGCGGTTCGGATCGTATTCAACGGAAACGACTTTCGCCGGCACACCGTATTTTTCTCTTCTGAAATCAATTTGTCTGTAAGCGCGTCTATGGCCACCGCCGATATGACGCACCATTACCATACCGGTATTGTTTCTGCCACCGGTTTTGCGAAGACCTTTCGTTAAACTCTTTTCCGGAGTCGTCTTGGTAATATCGGAATAATCCGACACCGTGATCGTTCTGCGGGAAGGGGTATAAGGTCTAAATGACTTAATAGGCATAGTTAGTAGTATCTCCTTGCTACTTCGCAGTGGCTTCTACCACTTCGATTTTATCGCCTTCTTTCAAGGTAACAAAAGCCTTTTTGTAATCCGGTCTTTTGCCCTCAAAACGACCCATTCTGTGGGTCTTGCCCGTAACGGAAATCGTGTTAATCTTTGTAACGGTTACGTTAAAGATGGTTTCCACTGCGGTTTTAATTTCGCCTTTGGACGCATTCTTCGCCACGATAAAGCCATAGCGGTTATGCGTATCGCGTTCAATCAAACTCTTTTCTGTTAAGAGCGGTTTTTTCAATGTTTCGTACGCACCGGCCATTATTTCGTCTCCTTGGCGAAGGTTTCGCTCAATTTCGTTACCGCATCTTTCGTGAAAATCACTTTAGAACTGTTGAGCACCACATACGCGTTAATATCTTGCGTTTGCATGTGCGTAAGTCCTGCTACATTGCGGCAAGCCAAAGCAGCGTTGGCATCGGCAAAGTTATCAAGCACCAGCGGTTTGCGCCCGGCAGACAACGTTTCCAATACTTCGGCAAATGCTTTTGTTTTGGCTTCTTTGAATGTCAAACTGTCAAGCACAACTACATTGCCTTCTTCCAACTTGGTAGATAAGGCCATTGCAAGCGCGGTTCTGCGTTTAGCAGCCGGCAATGCTTGACGGTAAGAGTGCGGAGTCGGACCCCAGGCAACACCACCGTGACGGAATTGTACTGCGCGCAAACTACCTTGACGGGCGCGGCCGGTACCTTTCTGTTTCCACGGTTTTTTACCGGTTCCGGACACTTCGCTGCGTGTTTTTACATCAGCGGTACCGCTTCTTTGGTTAGCCAAAAAGGCGGTGATGACTTCGTGTAAGAAAGTGGGATTTGCTTTTACACCGAATAAAGCATCCGGCAAGGCAATGGTCCCTTTTTCTTTTCCTGTAATATCTAAAACTTTAGTTTCCATGGGTCAAAGTCCTTACTTCTTGTTCGCCTGTTTGGAAGCGGAAATCTTCGCTTGCTGCGGCGCAACATAGTGTTTTTTGTATTTGGAAGTTTCTAAGACGGAAACGATAGAGCCGCGGGCCCCCGGAACGGAACCTTTCAAAAATAAAAGACCGTTTTCGTTATCCACTTTAATAACTTCTATTTTGGCTACGGTGTGGGTAGTCGTACCGTAATGGCCGGCCATACGCTGACCGGAAATTACTTTACCCAACGAACGGCGGGAACCCAAAGAACCCGGAGCGCGGCTGCGGTCGGATTGACCGTGAGAGTCGGGCTGCCCGGCAAAGCCATGGCGTTTCATACCGCCGGCAAAGCCGTGTCCTTTGATTTTTCCCTGTACGTCCACATAATCACCGGGTTTGAAAATTTTATCAAGTGAAATGACTTGCCCGATTTCAAAGCCGTTCACGTCGGCCACGCGGCATTCTTTCATATATTTAACCGGGGTGACGTTGGCTTTCTTAAAATATCCAAGTTCAGGTTTATTTAATTTGCTTTCTTTCACTTCGCCAAAACCCACACATACGGCATTATAACCGTCTTTTTCTTGAGTTCTGACACGCACAACTCTGCAATCACCCGCTTTCACAACGGATACACCATGCAAGTTGCCTTTTTCATCAAAGAGTTGGGTCATACCCACTTTCTCCCCAATTACAAAACGGAACGTAGCCGGGGTCTCTTTGACAGTTTCTGCTTTGGCAGGTTCAGCAACCGGAGTTGCCTCTTGTGCACCAGCAGCATTTTTCATTTCTTCTGTCATACTTGTCAGTTTTCCTTATTAGTTACTTTTAATGGCCACATCTACACCGGCGGGCAAATCCAATTTCATGAGTTCGTCCACGGTTTTAGAGGTGGGGCTTTTCAGATCAATGAGTCTTTTATGAATACGCATTTCGAACTGTTCTCTGCTTTTCTTATCCGTATGGGGAGAGCGAAGTAACGTGTACTTTTTAATCCGAACCGGAAGAAGAACAGGCCCAGCCACGATGGCACCCGTTTTTTGCGCGGTTTCTACGATGCGCGAAACGGAAGCATCTAACATGCGATGGTCATAAGAACGCAATTTAATGCGGATTCTTTCTTGGCCAATTACATTGGCTTTTTTTGCTGTTTTTTCTGCCATTTTTAGTTTTTTCCTTAATTTTTTTTACAAAAGAATTATCGGCAGAAAACCCCACGCTAGTTCCTTCTTCCGTCGGAACCAGTTGGAATTTTTGCCGTTTACTGCGAACTTAATACATCTTATTATATCAAATTCGCTAGCGTTTGTGTGTTTCTTTTTTAGCGATTTTCACCCTTGCGCATAAAAGAAACAACACTAAAATTCTCTTGTAAATATTATACAACAAATCTGTAACAAATGTAAAGAAAGGGGGTTGAATAATAAAATTGCCGAATTGTTAAAATAGAAAACCCCGCTTTTCGCGGGGCTTTTTTAATTCCAATAAAGGTTTAATCGGTAAGTGGCAAAAGGGACTAGCATATCTCCCTTTTGAATGGGAGAATCCGCGCGCAAGAATTTAATAGATTTTTTCTTATATATCCGGCTACTGAACAAACGCTCAAACGGGACCGGCTCATCCACATTTTTTTGTTTTATTACCAAACGGTAGGGCGAAACCGACGGAGAGGAAACCAATTCATACGCCTCTTTATTAAACATGGGCTCAATTTCCGAAAACGGCAAATCCGTATAGACCCACACCTGCGGGGCACCGCGCAATTTTTCATAAAGAGAAGATGCCAAATTGGACGGGTCTTCCTCACAGTAAAAATAAATGGAAGAAGGGTCATCCCAATTAACATGAAAGCTGGACGGATCTTTGCCCGCACGGTTTATTTTTAATTGACGCACTTCGTTTCCGGACAAACGGTCCTTAAAAGAAACGTCTAACGGCGTGAACTGCGGAGCCGCCAAACGCAAACGGACCGGCTCATTGGCTACCACATAGAAATAATAACCGTCCGAGGTTTCTTCTTGCTCAACGCAAAAATTACCGCAGTTTTGCACTCCTTTAATATCCGTCAGTACATGCAAAACCGCTGTCGGCATAGAGCGGGCATCCAACAGTTGCTTAGGTGCAGGGCGCAAAATCGGTGTCAGAGTACCATCTACTTCAAACTCGTACCCGAATGCGGTCGCGCTGAGCAGTAAAAATAAAACGGCCCAAAAACGTTTCATATAGTATATTATAGAACTTTTCCGCAAAAAAAACACTATTTTTTTATGATGAAAATTTGTTATACTAAACAGTGGAATTTTTAATAAATTGAGGTATTTATGACGGACTTAAATTTTGGCTTGAAAATTGTAAAAGATTACCCGATTAAAAATGTTAACTTCATTGACATTAACCCCTTGTTGCAAAATCCTTCTTATTTTACAGCCGTGATTGACCGGTTAGGTGAACAAATCGTCAGAACGCTAAACAAAAACACCCTGTCCGAAACGGCTATCATCACGCCGGAGGCGCGCGGATTTATCTTTGGGGCGCCGGTAGCGTACAAATTAGCGTTGCCGTTATTGCTTATCCGCAAGAAAGGCAAAATTCCCAATAAACCCTACGCCTTCCATATTACCAATGAATATACTGATTATGATATGGAAGTAGATGAAGAATTGTTGGAAAAATACAATAAATTCATTTATATCGATGACATTCTAGCAACCGGGCAGACATTGGGCTCTGTGCGCAAAGCATTGAAAGAAAAAGGAAAGGAAATTGTATTATCCGTGCATGTAACTTCGGTACCTGCGTTAAAAACAATGCGCGAACAAAATACCGATTTAGCCGGATTGCCCATTAAAATCATCTTGTAAGATCGGAGAGACTATGCGAAAACATTTATTGTGGATATGTGGAATTATCGGCATGTGCGGTTTATGCGGTTGCGTACCGGAAGAAATGGATTTAACACTTCCCGCAGTTTCCGCTTTTCATAATGGGGATAAAACTCCGTGGGGTACCCGCGTTACTGACCCGGAACCGGATAATCCTTACCCGCTATATGTGTTCCCCTCGCTTAAGCAAGGCGCACCGGATTTTGCGCTTCATTTAACTAATCCGCAACAATTCAAATCAGTAGAAGAATTTAAGAAAGCCCCCGGGCACTCTGACCGGTTAATTGTAGCCGCCGTTTATTCTACCCAGTGTGAAAATTGTGCTACGCATGCATCGTACTTCGAACGGCTCGCCCAACAATTTCAGGGAACAAAAATTGAATTTGCCATCCTGTTTGCCGACAATGACCGGGACTCCGTCCGTAAATTGGCTTATGTGCAAAATATCCAACACGTAAACATTTATTACAATTCGGATAATTTCTGCAAAAACGGCTTGTGTATGTATCCCCAAAAAGCACTGACGGCATGGGTGGCCGATTCTAAACGGGAGATGCTGACAGATACCGGCTTTGACGATGCGCAGAACGCAGAGCAAGCCGTTAAACAGGAAGAAATATATACCGCGTTCTTCCAATTGACAAAATCTTTCTTAAATGCCCACACGAGCGGGGGCATTACCATCATTTTGAAACCGGAAATAACCTATAATTTTGATATTATCCTTTAATTTTAACGGTTTTTTCTGTCTCCCGCCGTTCACGCGGGAGATTTTTTCGGCTAAAAACCGGGCAAAAGAACTAACCGATTTTTCAAAAAATTTGTTATACTAAAATGGTAGTAACAATTTAATCTGTTTTTGGAACCGTATGCAGAATACGGTGCGCTACCGGGAATCCGGCGGCATAAGGACACGCCAAAAGCAGTCGTTTTTAGGCACTACACATTTGAGCTGATCCCTCAAAGTGTAGTGCCGAGTGTTTGCTATCATCTCTTGATGATAGCAAACCACGGCTGTTGTATTTGGGTTAGTGTCCTTAGCTCAAGTATAACAGCCGTTTGTTTGCCCATAGCCCCTCCAAGCAGAAAGAAAAAATACCGGAGAAAGGTTATGTCAATGGGCAAAATAAGACGCGGGATAAAAAAAATCTCACAAAATCCGCGCGCCATCGTTAATTATATAAATTCACTTGGCTTACTTAACGGACTTTCAGATAAAAAACACAGTCAACTTCTTTGGTGGGCAAAAACGGGGAAAAAACTGAATTTAAGCAACCCGAAAGGGTTTAATGAAAAGATACAATGGCTGAAGATTTATGATCACAATGCGCGGTATACACAATTAGTGGACAAATATCTCGTTCGGGACTTTGTCAAAAAAACGATAGGAGAAAAATATCTTATTCCGCTACTAGGAGTATGGGATAATTCTGACCAAATTGATTTTTCTGCTCTTCCTCGGGCTTTTGTATTAAAATGCAATCATAATTCTGGCGGAGCTATGTGTATCTGCAAAGATAAATCAGAATTAAATATTCAATCAATCAAACAAAACTTAAACAGAGAATTGCAAAAGAATTATTATTATTCTAATCGGGAATGGCCGTACAAAAATATTTCTCCAAAAATTCTTGCAGAACAGTTTATCACAGACAATGACCCTCAAAATACTACCCAAACACTCCTTAATTATAAATTTTATTGTTTCAATGGAGAGCCGAGATTCCTTTATGTCGGCACAGATGATATTTCCAAAGGATTAAAAGGGAAATTAAGACTATCTTTTTTTGACTTAGAATGGAATACCCCTCCTTTTTATCGAAAGGATCATCAACCGCTACCTATTCATGTAAAAGCACCGGAATCTTTGAATGAAATGATAAAAATTGCCCGAATCCTTTCTAACTCCATCCCGTTTGTCCGGGTCGATTTGTATTGGGTTAATCACCGCATCCTATTTTCGGAAATGACATTTTATCCCGGAGCGGGTTACGGCTTCTTTTCTCCGGAAAAATGGGAGTTACAATTAGGGGATTGGATAAAATTACCTAATGACAACACATAGCCCGTGATTGTATTATTTGTAAATCGTTTACAAATATACTTTTCCATGGAAATGTAATTTTCCATTACATAACACAAAACAGGGCACCCTTTCAGATGCCCTGTTTTTACTGCATTGAAACTTTTACTTATGCAGCGACGCCGGCTTTGGCGGCAGTACGTTTTTCAACAATCGCTTTGGCGACGTTGGCAGGTACTTCTGCATAATGGCTCGGTTCCATCGTAAACGATGCACGACCTTGAGACAAGGAACGTACGTTCGTCGCGTAACCGAACATTTCAGCCAGCGGTACTTCGGCACGGACGTAGCGGACGTTTCCGCGTACACCCATTTCACCGATTTGACCGCGGCGGGAACTTAAATCGCCGATAATATCACCCAAGTTGGCTTCCGGAGCGACTACTTCTACTTTCATAATCGGTTCCAAGATAACCGGATTGGCTTTCTTAGCACCGTCTTTGAGTGCCATGGAAGCGGCAATTTTGAAGGCCATTTCGGAGGAGTCAACCTCGTGGAAGGAACCGTCAAATACGGCTACTTTTAAGTCCACAAGCGGATAACCGGCAAGTGCCCCGCTATCCAATGCCTCACGGCAACCCTTTTCAATGGCAGGGATATATTCTTTCGGAATACGACCTTGCGTGATTTCGTTAAGGAATTCAAATCCTTTCCCTTTCTCTTGCGGTTCCAAGCGCAAGAATACGTGACCGTATTGCCCGCGACCACCGGACTGGCGAACGAATTTCGTTTCCTGTTCCACCGTTTTGGTAATCGTTTCGCGGTACGCTACTTGCGGCGCACCGACGTTGGCCTGCACGTTAAATTCACGTTTCATGCGGTCCACAATAATATCCAAGTGAAGTTCACCCATACCCGAAATAACGGTTTGACCCGTTTCTTCGTCTGTGCGGACACGGAAGGTTTGGTCTTCTTCAGCCAAACGCGCTAAAGCGTTCGACATTTTTTCTTCGTCGGCTTTGGATTTCGGTTCTACCGCGATGGAAATTACCGGTTCGGGGAAAGTGATGCTTTCCAACACAATCGGATGTTCGGGCGAGCAGATGGTTTGGCCCACGCGGGAGTTTTTAATAGCCACCGTCGCGGCGATTTCACCGGCAGACAGTTCTTTTACTTCTTCGCGTTTATCGGCCATCATACGCATCATACGGCCAAAGCGTTCCGTCGCGTTTTTGCCCGGGAAATACACCGCATCACCGGCTTTAATCGTACCGGAATAAATGCGGAAGAAACTGAGTTTCCCTACGAACGGATCGGTCTGCACTTTGAAAATTAAACCACAGAACGGTTCACTGTTAGACGGTTTGCGGAAAATTTCTTCACCGGTATTGGGGTTGGTTCCTTTGACGGCAGGGACATCCACAGGAGAGGGTAGATAGTCGTTTACGCAGTCCAAAAGCGGTTGTACGCCTTTGTTTTTATAAGAAGAACCACAAATTACAGGGAAGAATTTACCCGTTAAGGTACCTTTGCGGATTGCTTTTTTAATTTCTTCTACGCTAAAATCCGTTTCGCCGTTTAAGTAGCGTTCCATAATCGCTTCATCAAAATCGGCTAATTTTTCAATCATTTCGGTACGGTATTGCTGCGCAAGCTCTACCGATTCCGCCGGAATTTCCACTTCATTAAAAGTGGCACCGTTGTGATCGCCGTCCCAAATAATGCCTTTCATCTTAACGAGGTCAATTACGCCGGCAAATTTATCTTCGGCACCGATAGGCAATTGAATCGGACAGGCGTTTCCGCCTAATTTTTCCTTAATGGAATTGGCAGAGCGGATAAAGTCCGCACCGATACGGTCCATTTTGTTAATATAAGCAATTCGCGGAACATGATATTTATCGGCTTGGCGCCATACTGTTTCGGACTGAGGTTCTACCCCCTGTACGCCGTCAAAGCAGCAGACGGCGCCGTCCAGAACGCGCAAAGAACGTTCTACTTCGGCGGTAAAGTCCACGTGGCCGGGAGTGTCAATAATGTTTAATTGGCAGTCCTTCCATACACAATAAATAGCGGCAGAAGTAATCGTAATACCTCTTTCGCGTTCTTGTTCCATCCAGTCGGTTACGGAAGCACCATCGTGTGTTTCACCGATTTTGTGCACTTTTCCCGTATAGTACAAAATACGTTCCGACGTGGTAGTCTTACCGGCATCAATGTGCGCGATAATACCAATATTTCTGATTTTCTCTAACGGATAAGTTTTGAATTCAGCCATAACGTGTTTTCCTGCTTACCATTTGAAATGCGCAAACGCACGGTTGGCTTCGGCCATACGGTGTACGTCTTCACGTTTCTTAAACGCGGTGCCTTCTTTTTTGGAACCCAAAATAATTTCTTCCGCTAATTTTTCAGCCATCGGACGGCCTTTGCGGCTTTGGGCGGCATCAATTAACCAACGCATGGCTAAAGACGTGCTGCGTAAAGGTTTCACTTCGGTAGGAACTTGATAGTTCGCACCACCTACACGACGCGCTTTTACTTCCACGAGCGGGCGGACGTTCTCAATGCATTTATTGAATACGTCTAACGCGTTTTCTTTCGTTTTTTCGGCAATAATATCCAACGCATCATCTAAAATACGTTCGGCTGTTGTCGTTTTTCCTTCAAAATTTAATTTGTTAATGAACCGCGACACCAAAACGGAATTATATTTATAATCCGGGGCGGGAAGCGGTCTTCTATCTCTGGGTCTTAAACCTTTTCTCGGCATATATATTCAACTCCTAATCCTTATTTAGCGGCTTTCGGTCTCTTTACACCGTAAAGAGAGCGGCCTTGTTTTCTGTTCTCTACACCGGCAGCGTCTAACGCGCCGCGGATAATATGATAACGCACACCCGGCAAGTCTTTCACACGTCCGCCGCGTACTAATACGATGGAGTGTTCCTGCAAGTTGTGTCCGACGCCCGGAATATACGCCGTTACTTCCATTTTGGAAGTGAGTTTCACACGGGCTACTTTGCGTAAAGCAGAGTTCGGTTTTTTAGGGGTTGTGGTGTAAACACGGGTACACACGCCACGCCGTTGGGGGCAGGCTTGTAATGCGGGCGATTTCGTACGATTCTGTTCTTTTGCCCGACCGTATTTTACTAATTGGTTTACTGTTGGCATTACTTCTCTCCTGTTTATTTTTCTTTGCGTTGTTGTTCAAAATCTTTGGCGATTTGACGGGCAGAAATACCTGTTCCCGCCGGTATCAAATGGCCTACGATTACGTTTTCTTTCAGACCAGCAAGTTCATCTTTCTGGCCCATGATGGCGGCATCCGTCAAAACCTTGGTGGTTTCTTGGAACGAAGCCGCGGAAATAAACGAATCGGATGCTAAAGAAGCTTTACTGATACCTAAAAGGATCGTTTCCGCATCGGCTAACCGTTTACCGGCTTTCTTCATGCGGGCGTTCTCGCGTAGCCAACGATAACGGCTGACTTCTTGTCCTTTTAAGAACGACGTATCTCCTGCATCCAGAATCTTTACGTTCCCTAACATCTGACGGACAATAACCTCAATATGTCTGTCGTTGATGGTAACGCCTTGCAAGCGGTACACTTCTTGAATAGCGTTTAACAGGAACTCTTGTGCTTCTTTTTCACCCTTCACGCGCAGCACATCGTGCGGGTCAATGGCGCCGTCGGTAAGGGCTTCCCCTACGCCGACATGGTCGCCTTCATATACAACAAGGTGTTTCCCTTGCGGGATGCTGTACTGTTTAACTTGGTTCGTTTCCTCGTTACGTACAACCACCTCAATCAAACCTCTAGGCGATGTTTCAAGACTGACGATCCCTTCAAATTCGGCAATAATTGCCGGATTGTGCGGCCGTCTGGCCTCGAATAATTCCGCAATACGGGGCAAACCGCCCGTAATATCTTTCGTACCGCCCGCTTCGCGCCCGATTTTTGCAAGCACGTCACCGGGTTCTACTTCTTCCCCGTCTTCCACCATCAAAATGGTGTCAATCGGCAGCGGTAAATTGATGCCCTTGCCTTTCCCTGCAATGCTAATGCGCGGGTTATTCTTTCCGCCACGGCTTGCAGTAATCTTGCGTTCAATTACGCCCGTAACTTTGTTGCGCTCTTCCTGCAAGGTGATACCTTCAATTACATCTGTCAGTTTTACCGTACCGGTCGTTTCCGCCAATACCGGGATAGAGTGCGGGTCCCATTCGGCAAGTAAGGAACCTTTCTTAACGGCGGCTTTATCTGTGGTATACACAGAAGCCCCGTACTGAATCTTATACTCTTTTATTGTACCATTTCCGGCAGTAACAAAGATAGAGCCGTTTCTGGAAATACAAATTTTATTATCGTAGCGGTTGGTAATCAACTTAATGTCTTTGAACGTTACTTTTCCGTCAACTTCCGCTACTGCTTGGCTTCTCGACAATACGCGGGAAGCCGTACCACCGATGTGGAACGTACGCAACGTCAACTGCGTACCCGGTTCCCCGATGGATTGGGCGGCAATAATACCCACGGAATCTCCGGGATTGCTCTTGGAAGCGGTCGCCAACGACAAACCGTAACATTTGGAACAAACGCCAAAAGAGGCTTCGCACGTAAGCACGGAGCGGATACGTACCGATTTGACTTCATCACGGTATTTCTTCACTTCTTTGGCTTGTTCTAAGGTGATTAAGTCCCCTTCTTTAATGATGGTTTTACTTTCTTCCGTACCATCTGCTTTGCGTACGGTTACAACCACATCTTCCAAACTCGTGCGGCCCAAAATACGTTCGTCGAGGGATTCCACAAGTTCTTCCCCGCTCATTAAGGATTTAACTACGATACCATTATGTGTACCGCAGTCTTCTTCCGTAATAACTACGTTGTGAGCCACGTCTACCAAACGGCGGGTTAAATAACCGGCATCAGCCGTTTTCAAGGCCGTATCAGAAAGACCTTTACGTCCACCGTGCGTGGAAATGAAGTATTCCAATACTGAGAGCCCTTCGCGGAAGTTGGCGGTAATCGGAGATTCAATAATTTCCCCTTGCCCGCCGGTTAATTTCTTCTGCGGTTTAGCCATCAGACCGCGCATACCGGCCAACTGACGTACCTGTTGGCGGGAACCGCGCGCGCCGGAATCTGCCATTAAGTAAACAGAGTTAAAGCGTTGTCCGCTGTGTTCTTTGTTTTTCGGATCGTATTTGGATTCGGCAAACTTTTTCATTTCACTGAAAAGTTCGGAAGCCACATCATCCGTTACCCGCGTCCAAATATCAATTACCTTGTTATAACGTTCCCCTTCGGTAATAATACCGGCCTCGGCTTGGGCTTGAATTTTTTTCACTTCGGCCTTGGCCTTTTCAATCATGGATTGTTTCTTAGTGGGGATCGTCATATCCGCAATGGAAATGGACAAACCGGACATGGTAGCATAGTGATACCCCATCTTCATAATTTTGTCTAAGAGTTGTACGGCTTCATAGCGGCCGTATTTTTTGCTCTTATAACATTCGTCCACAAGGGCACCCAATTCTTTCTTACCGACAGTTTTATTGATGTATTCCCATCCTTTCGGTAATGCTTGGTTGAAAATAATACGCCCGACAGAAGTGTAATCCTTCCATTGAGAAGCATCTCTTTCATCTTTAAGCCCCGTTTCCGGGATGGCATTTAAGCCGCGCACTTTGATTTTGGCATGATAAGAAATTTTACCGTATTCTAATGCTACAAGGGCATCTTCTTTACTGCCGAAAATAGAACCTTCGCCGATATCCCCGTCTTTAATAGTGGTAATCCAGTTCACACCTAATACCATATCATGGGAAGGAGCGGCTATCGGTTTACCGGAAGCCGGCGATAAAATATTATTGGAAGCCAACATAAGTGTACGCGCTTCCATTTGAGATTCCAATGACAACGGTACGTGAACAGCCATCTGGTCACCGTCGAAGTCGGCGTTAAACGCCGCACAGGTAAGCGGGTGCAACTGAATGGCTTTCCCTTCAATCAACACCGGCTCAAAGGCCTGAATACCTAAACGGTGTAAGGTCGGCGCACGGTTTAACATAACCGGATGAGATTGGGTCACTTTTTCCAAAATATCCCAAATTTCCGGACGTACCTTTTCCAACATTTTTTTAGCGGATTTTAAGGTAGTGCCTTCTTTCTTCATGAGTTCGCCGATAATGAAGGGTTTGAACAATTCAAGCGCCATCAGTTTCGGCAAACCGCATTGGTGAATTTTCAAATTCGGACCGACCACAATAACGGAACGGCCGGAATAGTCCACACGTTTACCGAGCAAGTTTTGGCGGAAACGGCCGTGTTTACCTTTAATACTGTCAGACAAGGATTTTAACGGTCTGCCACCGGGGCCGATAAACACTTTACCGCGGGCACCGTTTTCAATCAATGCATCAACGGCTTCCTGTAATAAACGTTTTTCGTTGTAAATCATGACTTCCGGCGCACGCAACGATTCGATGTGTTTCAAACGGTTGTTGCGGTTGATAATGCGGCGGTACAAGTCGTTCAAATCGGAAGCGGCGAAACGGCCTCCATCTAACGGTACAAGCGGACGTAAGTCCGGCGGAATAACCGGCAGTACGCTTAAAATCATCCATTCCGGGCGGTTGCCGCTGTCGCGGAACTGTTCCATCGTTTTGATGCGGCGGACAAGTTTCGTGCGTTCCACTTCACTTTGCGTTTCCTTTAATTGGGCGTGTAACGCGGGAATTTCTTTATCAAAATCAATTCCTTCCAACAACGTCTTAATAGCAGGAGCGCCGATATCCACTTTCAAACGGGCCCCGTGTTTTTTGCGGGCTTCGCGCACTTGCGCATCCGTCAAAAGCGTACCTTTTTTGAAATCTACACGGTTGGTAACACTGTCCACACAGTCTTCTAATACTACGTAAGCCGCGTAGTAAACAACTCGTTCCAATTCATTGGTACGTTTATCTAGTAAAATACCGATTCTAGACGGATTTTTGCGCAAAAACCATACATGCGCCACCGGCACGGCCAATTCAATATGGCCCATCCGTTCACGACGTACTTTTGATTCGGTTACTTCCACACCGCAGCGATCGCATTTGATGCCTTTGTATTTCGGCCAACGGTATTTTCCGCAGGCACACTCATAGTCTTTCGTAGGTCCGAAAATGCGCTCGCAGAACAGACCGTCTCTCTCCGGTTTCAATGTACGGTAGTTAATGGTTTCCGGCTTTTTTACTTCGCCGAAAGACCAAGCCATAATTTGTTCCGGGCTAGCAATACCTAAACGGATGGTATCAAAATCAAAAAAGTTAAGTTCGTTTGTTTTTTTCACTTTTTTCGTTTGCATAATTCGTCCCCAACTATTTAGCGGCCTCATCGTCAGAAGAGGGTTCTTCGCCCTTTTCGGTAGAAACTACGACAGACTTCCCGTCTTCGCGTTTCTGCAACAAATCTACACTTAAACCCAAGGCCTGTAATTCTTTTATCAGCACCTTAAAGGATTCCGGTACCCCCGGAGAAGTGGGTGATTTGCCTTTGACGATAGACTCATACATTTTGGTACGACCGTCAAAATCGTCGGATTTTACCGTCAAGAATTCTTGCAAGGTATACGTAGCGCCATAACCTTCCATGGCCCATACTTCCATTTCCCCGAAACGCTGACCGCCGAATTGCGCTTTACCGCCTAACGGTTGGCGTGTAATCAAACTGTAAGGACCGGTGGAACGGGAGTGTACCTTGTCTTCTACCAAGTGGATTAATTTCATCATGTACATATAACCCACGGTTACTTTTTCTTCAAAGGGTTCACCGGTACGGCCGTCATACAATGTAATACGGCAGTAATCATCCGGCAAGTATTTAGCGGCATATTCTTCACGCTCTTTACCTTTCAGCCCTTTATCATCTAAAATTTTCTCCTTGGCTTTGCGGACTTGTTCTACTACTTCCGCTTCAGTCGGTCCGTCAAATACCGGCGTAGCAGCGTTATAATGCAAATAGTGCGCTGCCCAACCAAGCATCGTTTCTAATAACTGACCGACGTTCATACGAGAAGGAATACCGAGCGGAGAAAGCACAATATCTAACGGTGTTCCGTCCGGCAAGAACGGCATATCTTCTTCCGGCAAAATGCGAGCGACTACCCCTTTGTTCCCGTGGCGGCCGGACATTTTGTCCCCTACGTGTAATTTGCGCTTGGAAGCAATATACACTTTAACCGATTTATTCACGGTAACGGCTAGTTCGTCCCCTTGCTTGGAAAAAGCGCTCTCGCGTTCATAATATTCTTGGGCTTTCTTTTCCATTTCTTTATAAAGCCCGGTCAAACGCGCTTCTTCTTTTTCTAAAGCCGCGGCATTTTTGATGGTAGCACGGGCATCAGCCAAAGCACGTTTCTTTTGCTCTTTGAGCAAGGTTAACGTATTATCGCGTTCTTCCGTCAAAGCGGCGGCACGTTTACGTTCTTCTTCCTTCGTCAATTTTTCTTTGCGGACAAACACGCGCGTACCTAAAATTTTTCCACTCGTTCCGGGCGGGACACGCAAGGAAGCATCTACCACATCATCGGCTTTCTTACCGAAGATTACTTTTAACAAGCGCTCTTCCGGCGTGAGTTGCTGTTCTCCTTTCGGGGTTACTTTACCTACTAAAATATCACCCGGTTCTACTACGGTAGCAGGGAAAACGATACCATCGTTATCCAAGTGAGATAATGCTTCCGCACCGATATTCGGTATATCACGTGTAATTTCTTCCGCACCTAACTTGGTGTTACGGGCATCTACCGTAAATTCGTGCAAATGGACCGAGGTAAACACATCGTCTTTTACCAAACGGCTGGACACCAAAATAGCGTCTTCGTAGTTATACCCTTCCCAACACATAAAACCAACAAGCATATTGCGCCCTAAGGCCAAATAGCCGTTATCCATGGCCGGTCCGTCGGCAATCACTTGGCGTTCTTTTACTTCATCGCCGGTTTTGACAATCGGATGTTGGTTAATGCACGTATCTTGGTTGGAACGTTTGTATTTTAACAAAGTATAACAATCATACGTTCCCTTTTTAACTTTATATTTTTTCTCATCTACTTCAATCACGATTTGGGATGCATCGGCAAATTGTACTTTACCGGCGCGTTTGGCTACTACGGAAGTACCCGAATCGCGGGCTACTTCATGTTCAATACCCGTACCAACATAAGGGGCTTGCGGCATGAGCAGCGGCACACCCTGACGTTGCATGTTACAACCCATGAGGGCACGGTTTGCATCGTCGTGTTCCAAGAACGGAATCAAAGCAGCGGAAACGCTGATAACTTGTAGCGGAGAAACATCCATATAGTCCACATTTTTCGGGGAAACTAACGGATAATCCGCACGCACACGGCAAGCCACCAAATCGGTATCGATTTTACCGTCTTTGGTCATCGGCGTATTGGCCTGTGCTACATATTTATCATCTTCTTTATCGGCGGTTAATTCTTCCACCTTATCGGTTACTTTACCGTTTTCCACTTTGCGGTACGGCGTCTCTATGAGCCCATACTTATTGACTTTGGAATAACACGCTAAAGAGGTAATTAACCCGATGTTCGGACCTTCCGGCGTTTCAATCGGACACACACGGCCGTAGTGCGTATAGTGTACGTCGCGCACTTCAAAGCCGGCGCGCTTACGATTTAACCCGCCCGGACCTAACGCGGACAAACGACGTTTGTGCGTCAGTTCACCTAACGGGTTTATTTGGTCCATGAATTGGGATAATTGGGACGTACCGAAGAATTTGCGAATAATGGCTTGTACCGGTTGTGCATTGACTAAAGCACGGGGTGTCAATTTTGTCAAATCACGGTTCATGCGGTCGCGTGCGGTTTTGGCCATTTGGGAAAGACCAATACGAATTTGGTTTTCCAAGAGTTCCCCTACTCCGCGCACACGACGGTTACCCAAGTGGTCAATATCATCCACTTTGAACGAGAAATCCGTTCCATACATTTTTTGAGCATCTTCGCCGGCGTTCAGCGCGAGCAGATACTTTACGGTAACGATGACGTCTTCCGGTGTCAATGTACGGCGGTTCTCCTTGGGCATAGTAAACTTGCAGCATTTCAATTGGCCGATCAATTCAAACATTTTGGCAAATTTCTTATTGATTTTGTAACGACCAACGAAACTTAAATCATAGCGGCGGATATTATTAAAAATTAAATTATCCAAAAACGATTCCGCTTGTGCTTGTACAATAAAATCCTGTCCGCGCATTTTCTTATAAATATCGGCTTGGGCTTCTTTAGCCGTGCGGATAGAATCTTTGCGGTGCTCGAGCGTCGCCAAAATACCGGGGTCTTCCTGACGGGGTTTCCCGGAGATGACTTTAATCGTTTTTACTTTCTTTTCAATCAACGTCTTAAACAATTTGTCATCAATCGGCAAGGCGGCTTTTTCATCCAAGTTCCACAATACTTCCCCCGTGGAAGGATCATAAATATCATCCGCAGCGTAACGGCCTACGACCGCTTCCACATTGGTCGGTTTAATATCAATATCTTCGCATTTGTAGAAAGTTTGGATAATTTGTGCGTTGGTTTCCAAACCACAAGCGCGCAAGAAAGTAGAGGCCGGCACTTTTTTCTTGCGGTCAATGCGAACCCACAAGACGTTATTTAAGTCAAATGAAAATTCCACCCATGCCCCGCGATAGGGAATAATGCGGGCTACATATAAGCGTTTACCGAAAGTGGACTGTTTTTTCTCTTCATCTTCTTCAAAAATGATACCCGGAGAACGGTGCATCTGGCTGACGACTACACGTTCAGCACCATTAAACACGAAACATCCCGCATCAGTCATCAAAGGTAAGTTACAAAGAGTTACGTCTTCTTCGGAAGCATTTTTCATATCCCCGTTTTTCTGTTTAACGTATAAGAGCATAGTGGCTTTTAACGGCACATCGTAAGTGCTGTCGCGCACCGCGGCTTCTGCCGGGGTTGCATAACGAGGGGTTCCTAAATCATATTTCACAAATTCAAGGCGCATACTGCCGTCGGGTGCTTCAATCGGAAACACATCTTCAAAAGCGGCTTGCAATCCTTTCAGTTCCCGTTTGGACGGGGCTACATTTTCTTGCAAAAAATCCACAAAGGATTGTTTTTGCATATCTAATAAATCGGGTAACGGACGTTTGGAAGTAATCTTACCAAAATTTGTTTGTTTTTCAATCATGTCAGTCCTTCCTGCTTACTTTGCGTAAAACAGCAACGCACTCCTGTTTTTCCGCATGGCGCCTGTTTGGCGCGTAATCCCACCCCCTTAGACGGGAGTGGGATTATAACTTGTTGGTTGAACTATTTGAGTTCTACGGTACCGCCGGCCTCGGTGATTTTCTTTTTGAGTTCTTCGGCTTCGGCTTTGGCAACGTTTTCTTTCACGGTTTTAGGAGCGCCTTCGACTAAGTCTTTGGCTTCTTTCAAACCTAAACCAGTGATTTCGCGTACGGCTTTGATTACGCCGATTTTCTTGGCGGCATCAACAGCGGTCAACACAACGTTGAATTCATCTTTTTCTTCGGCAGCGGCAGCACCGGCAGCAGCAGGAGCAGCAGCAACAGCCACGGCGGGGGCAGCGGCTTTTACGCCGAATTTTTCTTCAATTGCTTTCACGAGTTCGGAAAGTTCGAGTACCGTAAGTTCGGCAATCGCGTTTACTAATTCATCTTTGGTCATTTTAGCCATTTTGTTTTTTCCTTTTTATATTGAGTAGCGGCCTTCTGCTTAACCGAGTTAAGCCCGTGCCTTTATCCTTTCGGACTACTACCGCTCTTGGCGGGTTTAGATTTCGCACCACAACTACTGCGCAAGGCAGTAGTTGTGAAATACGTTATTTACCGTTTTGTTTATCTTCCACGGCTTTAATAACGTAGGCAAAATCCCGTATCGGAGCCTGCAATACTTGCGCCGATTGTGCAACCGCGCTGTAAAGCGCACCGGCCAACTTGGACAAGTTCTCTTCTTTGGTACCGATGGTAGCCAATTGTTTTACTTGTTCTTCGTTGTACCATACACCTTCGGAATAGCAAGCACGAAGCTTCAAAGCCGCAAACTTTTTCTGAAAGTCCACAAGTGCCTTTGCTACGGCAGCGATATCACCGCCGACCGCGATGGCGGTAGGCCCTTGGAACAATTTACCGTCCGCACCTTCAATTTTGGCTTGGGCAATAGCATGTTCTACGATGGAATTGCGTTCTACACGGAATTTGGCTCCCGTGGGAACGAGTTGCGCACGCAGTTCTGCCATGTCCACGAACTTCAGGCCTTGATAGGCCGTGAAGAACAAGGTGCCTGTGGAGGCAATTTCAGTTGCTAAGTCTTGCGACTTTTGTTTCTTTTGGTCTTTTGTCAGGTTCATTTTCTTTGCCTGTTTCTAAACGAAAACCGCTGTATTTTTTCTGCCCAAAAAAGCAGAGAAAACGACAGCCACAAACCCCTTTCCCTACGTTTTCCGTCGGTGGAGTTATGGTTCTCGTAAAAATCGTTTGATAATATCTTATCAATTTTGTCCGCCTAATGCAAATCTTTCTGCATACGTTTTATCCGCGGACTTCTTAATTATTATAACAAAAACGGTTTTGGAGTGCAAGCCCTTTTACAAGCCAATCTTCGTTAATTCAAACAAATGTTTGAATTTAGGCAATTATTTTTGCTATACTAGATGGAGAAACTCCGATTTTTGTGCTGAAAAATAATTATGGCGCTGCATACCCGCATTACATGTGCTATTGCTTCCCCGTTGCCGGAAAAGTTGGTTGCCCAAATACCCTCTGTTTTTACCAAACAGGGAAAAATCCTTTATAATCAACGCAACCAAATCCGCGTGTTCAACATAAACGGAGAAGAAATTAACGTCAAAAAATATTGCATCCCCTCTATTTTCAACCGGTTGATTTATTCTGCTGGCATACGTATGCCCAAGGCCCAACGCGCCTTTGAAAATATGGAAAAACTCCTCAAAATCGGTATTTCTACGCCGAACCCCTACGCTTATATTATTGAAAAGGAAAACGGAATATTAGGTTTTTCCTATTTGATCAGCCGGCAGATTGACGGCAAGACTATCGGTTATGATTCTCATAGCAAAGCATTGATTTCCCAACTAGCCCACTTTACGGCAGATATGCACCAAAAAGGAGCGCTCCACCGGGACTATACCCCCAATAACATATTGCTATCGGAAAAGGAAGGGCATTATGCGTTTTCACTTGTGGATACCAACCAATGTGTTTTTTCGGAAAAACCCATCCCCGTATGGCGCGCGTTGCCTTATCTTATTCAGTTATTTTTAAAGAATAAAGAATTTTCTTATTTCGTGGCAGAGTACGCACGTTTCCGGGGAGCCGATCCGCAACGGTGCTGCCGGACGGCTAAACGCCTTCGACACATACGGACTTGTTATTCCAAACTAAAAAAATGGTTGAAAAAAATACCCGGCAGCCGGTTAATAACGGCCAAGCGGCTAGATAAAACCTCCTAATCTATCGCAATTTTGCTACAATAGTGCTATGTGTAAAACTTCACAAACCGTTTTTCAAGCATCCGATATTCCGTTTGCGGCGGATTTTATCCCGCAAGTGCCTGCTTTTTTCACCAAGCGCGGCGAGATTATTCACAATAGCCGCAATCAAATCCGCGTATTTGAAGAAAACGGGCAAGCCGTAAATGTAAAAAAATATTGTATTCCGCCTATTGTAAACCGCATTTTGTATTCACTCGGTTGGCGTACGCCCAAAGCAAAAGCCACCTATCAAAATGCCGTCAAAATTTTGGAAAACGGCTTTTTAACGCCGCGTCCGTTTGGCTATATATTGCAACGCAAAGCGGGACTCCTTAATTTTTCTTATTTTATCAGTGAGCAAATCCAACATATGCAACCGATGGGTTATAAAACTCATCCGCATGCGCTGATCACTGCTCTTGCCAACTATACGGCTGATTTGCATGAAAAGGGGATGCTCCACTTGGATTATACCCCCAATAATATCTTGCTCGTTGAAAAAGACGGGCAATATACCTTTGCTTTAGTAGATATTAACCGGTTCCGTTTTTACAAGGAGGAAGTACCCTTAAACGCCGTACTGACCAATTTAATGAAGCCGTTTCACGACGACGAACAGTTAAAAATGTTCGTTATAGAATATGCCAAACGGCGCGGTTGGGATGAAAACCTGTACAAAAGGGTATTAAAGAGGCGGCACCTGCGCAACGCGTATGATGATTTCAAAAGCCGCTTGAAAAAAATACCGTTCGCCAAATTGTTTATCAACAAACCGTTGGGAAAACAATAATCAAAATTATATTTCTTAAAAAGAAATTTGCTATAATAAATCAACACCTTTCAGGAGGATTTTTTATACGCGCCACAAGCGCGAATTTAC
>Ga0265298_10000520_pt1 | contig 57229 bp, 90 predicted proteins | sample AusTroGonzalo_MG_3_FD_193486 | JGI IMG/M metagenome (GOLD analysis project Ga0265298, IMG submission 193486) | Bovine rumen microbial communities from tropical cattle in Woodstock, Queensland, Australia - Gonzalo_01 | ecosystem: Host-associated > Mammals > Digestive system > Stomach > Rumen ... | reverse complement strand
GCCGGAGAGGAAACCCAGTTCCTTCAGCTTGCTCTGAATGACCTTCACGTCATCGCCCTTGTTGCCTTTTTTGATGCTCATACTCGTTCCCTCCTTTTGTCCTCCTACTCGTCTTTATTTTCCTCTGCCAGTTCCGAGTACCTGCAAACATTTGGGTATTTTGTACACGGGCAATAGTCTGCCCGATAGTCACAGTCTGCGTTCGTGCAGATTTCAGAGAAGTCATCTGAAATCCACTTGCATTTCATTTGTCCCATGCCGTTGTCTCCCTTTCCCGCAGCTTACCATCTGCGCAGTACCAGTCCGGGCCATTTTCAAGCCCATATTTTTCACATACCCAGCACTGCTGTTCTGGAACCCTATTGTCCGCGAAATAGCCATGTTCGCAGTTCTTGCACGTTATCAATTCCCGTGAATCATGTATTCGCACTTCCAGCCCGCTACATTCAACTGTGACTATCCAACCATCAGGCATCCGCGCCATTATTAATCCTCCGTTCACCATCCATCTTCGCGCCACAGTTGGGACAGTAAGATAATGTATGTATATCATACTCATACCAGGGCTTAAAATCACATACCGAACAATTGCAGTCTTTTCCCCATCGCCCATGTACCATAGGCGCAGCATCCACGGCAGGAATCTTGCACAGCTTGTCCAACGCATTTCCAATATAATCAGCACTTGTCGTAAGAGCAACAATCGCATCATCCCTGTAAATCAGGTCTCCCACGGTTCAGCCATCCTTTCTTCGTCTGTTGGTTTAGATGTCCAACAACGCCACTCTATGCCATAATCCTTAGTCCATGGAAGATGACAGCTCAACCTGCCTCTCAGCCCAATTCTTTCTCCAGCAACTGAATCTGTGTCAAACAGCAAAACCCACTCATTGAGTTCCCAATCCTTTGGATCGCGGTATTCAAGCCAGAACGGAATGTCTTCTTGCAGGACAGCATCCAGGGACATCACCCCAAGCCTCTGTGCCTCCAGAATCGAAACTGCTTCAGTGTACATCTCGTTTAGCTCGGCATCATCCTGCACAAGATCACAGTCGTTACATCTCCTATCGCATTCTCCGTTGGTATTGCTGAGAATGCACTGATGCTCGATGCGCAGCAATTCAATGATTCGTTCAACGGTCATCGCCAGTACCTCATTTCCTGATTGGATGAGCAATATTTGCAAACTTCCGGTATTCCGGCCCTTGCACACGTCGCGCAGGAACTGCGCTGTGTAAACCCATAGCCGCGCAGAGGATCGTCGCCAGTAGCCATGAACTTTATGTTTCCTAATAGAATTGGGCAGTCTTCTTGACGTTTGGTTTTCGCATTGGTTGTGTTGCCAGTCACTTGACAGGTGGCGTCATCTCCTTCTGCTCTGGCCATCGGACACCCAAAGCAACTGATTGGCATATCGATGTTTACTAAGATTCCCATATTATCACCCCTTGCAGATAACGTCGGCATCGATGATGAAATAGACATACCGCGTGGTACGGCGTTCCTCCCGTCCGCCGTGCGTCAGGATATAAGCCATAATGACGTGCTCATACTGCGGGAGCTTTTTCAAACTCACTTTAATGCGCGTCTGGTTGGTCTTTTCAATCAGTGTCAGTTCCATAACAGCCTCCTATTTCCTTAATAGCCCTCGTTGAAGTGAATCAGCCAATCCTTGACAGCAACGTGCGCTCTGGCGAATGCCAGCTCCATATCGCAATCCTGAACGTTGCACAGGATGGCATCATTGCCGATGTGGTCACTTTCCGGGTAGTCTGACGCGCAACCAACCTTCTTGACGTAGATGCACCAATCCGTGATCTTGCTGTATTGGATATCAACATGGACAGGGAAGTGGTTTGTTAGCCTGTCAATGAATGTCAGGAAGTCGTTCATTTCCACCTCTTCTCCTTTCTCTCTTTGACTGTAGGCGGTGCCGACCAGCACCGCCAGCGTTTGCCGTACTCGTCAAGATCAGCGGTCACGGTTTTCCGTACCAGCTGAAAGTCAGCCACCTTTGTCGTGGTGAACACTTTATCCAGTAGTCCGGGAATTACATAGGGCTTGTCGATGTCTTCCAGCCAAACAACGCATCCCGGTATTAGCTCCAGCACTTCATCCAGCCTCAATACTCTCGGGCGCTGCTCCCGCAGTAGCTTTATAGCATCGTGAATATCGTTGTCATACGTGCAGTTGAGGCACATATGCTCCTGGGCGAACATCAATCCACGAATGCACTTATCAATATCAGGCGCTGCATTTGGCTTCATATAAATTCCTCCAAAAGTTATTGACAATGATACCAACTGGTATTATAATTGAGCCATTCATAATTCTTGAGGGGGTTGCATTATGTCACAACACATCGGCGATGTTGATATGGTAGATGACTTCAAGTCAGAACAGCGCGTTATCCCTATCTTCGCAAAAAACGAAACATGGGATATTATGATGACCGACCGCGCTATCCTGTATAAGCGCCGCAAAGAACTCGGCCTTACCCAGCAGCAGGTCGCAGATCGCGCCGGCATCAAGCTCATTCAGTATCAGCGCTTCGAGCGTGGCGAACGTTCCATGGCCTCTGCGTCTTTCCGCATCGGCATGGGGATCTGCGACGTGCTGAAGCTCGACCCGCACAGGTTTACTGGTTTTGCGGATTGATTCGTTCAAACTCGATCACCCACACCCAGGGGTTGGCATCCCAGCCGAAGCGTCGAAGGTCAGTCTTTTTGATCGTGCCATCCCACACAGGCTTCATGTATTCTTGCTGCCATTGCTGCCAATGACCGCCGGTTACATTGGATGGCACCACGCCTTCGGCCTTTATGTCGGACATCTTCATGTCCTGCAGCCGTTCCATCCGCACATCCTTCACCAACAGGAACAATCGCGCCGCCTCCTTCGGCATGTGGATGGAGGGACGCCAGCCAAAAGCACTCTGCCCTTTGTAGTCTGCGGCGTAAGCGTAACCGTTTCCTTTCTGGCCGAAGAGACGCCCACCATTCCACGTCTCACGCACCCACAGAATGTCCCCAGGCTGTACGGTGCTGAAACGCTCAGCCGGATACCATTCGCCGTTTTCGTCACACATCATCGGCCTGCCGTCCTCGACGGTAAACCACGGTTCTGCCAGCGGAAGCCCTTTCACCAGCCGTCGCGTCTGCGTCTTACGGCCATCCAGAACGGCCCTGACCATCTCGGTGTTAAACAGTATCGGTCTTTCTGTCATCTTCAGTCCTCCTGTTCCAGGCTTCCTTCGCCTTGTTCATCTTCCTAATTGTCTGCATCTGGATAGAAGCAGAAATACATCTTGCTTTCTTTTACAAAGTCGGATATGAGTTGCTTGTTCTTGGTTTTGGTCCAGGCATCAACGGCATAAACATACTTGTCATCATATTTCCAGGCAAGGATATAGTTACCGCCCTTGCACCAGTACCCCGGCCTCATCATGCACACAGCATATCCGCCGGCATTGAGGCACTTAATCAGTGCCTCCCATTTGCCAGACTGAACAAACTTCCGAAATTGGTAATATTCTGCTACCTTCTTAAAAAAATCCCAGGCTGTACCGCTCATGCGTGTCCTGCAACCCCATTCTAATGCCTGCCTTGCGAGAATTGGAGGAGTAACGGCTGGATCTTTGAGAGTTGCAACGATATCCGCGCAAAGCGTCGGCGCACTGCCAGAACTGGCAATCGTCTGACATGAGTCGTTGTGACTTGAATACAGCTCGGAACCCCACCGTTTATCCCGCTGCTTGTAATCTACCGGATGCCTATTCATTCTGTACCCTCCTGTTCCAGGCTTCTACAGCTTCGTCCGGGTAGTGGTACCAGCCGCCGGAGGCCCCGCATCCGCCATCGTTGTAGTCGCACAGCACAAATAATCTGTCGCGCCAGCCATCTTTGCCTCTGCGCGTCATGAGGGTAACATCATTATTCCCGCAAAACGGGCACGGTGTCAATTTAGACATATTCGTATGCCTCCTCCTTCTCCAGCCATTCCCGGAACTTCAACCAGGTATCGACGTCACAATCCATCCCCAAGCCATCGCGCTCCCTGGCCTCGTCGATGTCACGCTTCATCACAAAAATGGTTTTCCCTGTCAGCACGCCGTGGCAGTGCTGCATGATCCAGTCTGTCACCAGTCCCGGCATATAGCTTCGGCGTCCGATGCAATAGCGCACCGCGCAGTTGAGAACAGCACCGAAGAAGTCGATCTGATCAGGTGCTATCTTGATGGTAATCGGTTTCACTTTCGCCATGACTTCTCATTTCCCGCCTTTCAAAATCTCCATGATGTCTCGTTGTGCCTTGCGGATCCTCCGATCCTCCAGCCGCTTCACCGCCGCATCCAGGGAACAACGATGGCGGCTCATGACCTGGCGCAGCGCGTTGACCGTGGTGCCGTGCTTCTCGGCGGCTTCCTTGACGGTCATCTTCTTTCCGTTCACTTGGTGCTTCTCCGGCTCCTTGCCCCTTCCGCGCTTGGGCGCTCCTTTGAAGTGGTCGTATGCCGCTTCCAGGGTGGGCTTGTTGCCGTCCTTGTCGCGGTTGGCGCTGCGCCAGTTGTCGATGCTGTGCGGCTTGCAGTTCAGCTCCTTCGCGGCTTGTTGAATAGTGATCCAGCGTCCGTGGACACAGTGGCGCGGCCACCGGTCATGCTTCGTCAGTATCCGGCCCTCTCGGCACATATTTACGATGAGCTGATAACTGACACCACCCATCTGACTGCGGCGCTGAATCAACCATTGCCGTGTCACACCCAACATTTCCGCGATCTCATTGACAGTCATCCGCTTGCCATCGATCAGGTGGAGGGCTGGCTTACTTCCACCGCGTTTCTTTGATGTATCAGAGCTTGTTACAGGCCGGGTGCCCTCCACGCTGGTTTTCATTCGGATTTCCTCACTTTTCCCCAGCCTTTTCTCCATGGATGGTTGTCTGTGTTACACTTGCCCTCCGCACGCGCTTTGTCAAGTTTTGCCGTTTCACTCATCATGTGTGCAGCACAAAGTTTCTTCCCTGGAACAACAGGCTTCGAACAAAACCTGCACATACCTTCTGGGCGGATAGTCCTCACATAATGCATATGGTGGTATATGCGACTCTTGGCATTGTGTTTTTTCTGGCATGATTCACAGAGCAAAACACCCTGTTTCGCGGGATTCTTGCCGCAATTGACACATATACCCTGCGCTTTCAAGCGTTCACGTCGTACTTTCGCCCACTTGGTTTTTTGAGCTGTGCCATACGCGATATCCCGCATAGAGCACTCCGCAAGGCAGTCAGCACATAGCACCATTCCGAAAGCCGCGGCATTATGCCTGCAACGCACACACAGCTTATGAGATTTGAACCATTCATAGTCATCTTTGTTGTAACTGCTCATTACTCATCCTCTCTTGCTTCGTCAGCTCTCCGTCGATAGCCGGCTCCATTTGGACAGCTTCTCGAACGATATTGAAGTACGAAATGTCAACGGCGCCTTTGCGGTATAGCTCCTCTACGCGCTTTATCATGGCGTGTCCGTCAATGAGTTTCATCGCGGTTCCTCCGGGAGCCAGGGTGTGTTCTCTGGCTCCTTTGCCATCGGCAGTTCGTCCCATGCCCGCCACTTTCGGTTGTAGTCGTCAATATCATAGACAACCCGGCCACCGATCATGGAAACGCAGTGCGATTCCTCGTCGTATTTCTTGCCTACTCTGAAGCGAAATTCATGCTCGCCACGGCACTCAACGAACATCGGTACATTCTTTGGATTTTCAATCAGCTGGACCGCATCAATCAGTTTCGCCATGGCGTTGCCTCCCTCTGTTCGTTATTCGGTGCGGATGTCCAGCAACGCCACGTCCTGCCGTAGTCGCTTTTAAGCAAGGAAATACGCCCATTCACAGTGGCGAAATCGAAATTACCAGCTATACCGTTATGTGAATACAAGCCATACACCAGGTACGGTTCATCGCCGGGCATATTGATCTCGATGATGTATGGCATCCCAAACACAAACTGTTTGACTTCTTCCAGAGTCATCACTCTGGTTTCCGGCTCCTCCAGCTTGTCCAGCAGCTTTAGCGTATCGTTGAACAGGTCGGTCTCCCTGCACCCGCGCTCCTCGTCCCAGTAAGGACAGATTTCGCAGGACACGATCACCTTGCACGGCTGGTCGTCGTCATACGGATCCGGGTCGTAGCTGCACAGCCTCAGCGCCTTCCTGACATTCTCAAGCATTTCCACGGTTTAAAGCTCCTCTCCGGCAAACTGGTTATAGTTGGTACGCATCATCCGCTCGAAATCATCAGCGACTTTGATCTCGGGCCGCCTGCAGGCATCGTCCCAATGAGAACGCTGGCCGCCGGTATAGAAGTCGGTCTCTCCGTTTCGGGTGTCATCGCTGGCCTGTCGCTTCAGCTCGCTGTAGCGTTCCTGGCCGATCTCGTAGGCCATCAGGAGGGCCAGTCGCCGTTCGTAGCCAGTGCAGTCCCTGAACTCGCTGCCCATGTAAACGCGGTTCTTCGGGCGCTCTCCGCGCGGCTTAATCTTCCTGCTCTCCGGCGGCTTGGCCTTTTCATACTCCTGCTTTGCCTTGAGCAGCTTCTGGCGACGGGTTTTGATCTGCCTGATCTCGTTGCTCAATTCCTGATACTTCGTGCGCATGGTGACAAGCTCGCCGTCCGTGGTGTTTTTCTTGACGCTCAAGCCTCTGGCACTCAGGGCCAGCTTTTTCGCGGAAATCTGTGAGCCGATATAGCCGACTTCAATGGCCAGCTTTTCCATGCGCTGCTTGGTCGTATTCAGCTCAGCCAATACCTCGGCTTCGCTCATGCTCTTGATTTCATCCTGCATTCTCCCGCCTCCTAAATCTCGCAGTAATCACCATTGCAGTTGTGCTTCCGAACCACCACCGCCAGCTTGTAGATGCGAATCTCATTCGCTGTCAGCTTTCGGTAATACTCGACATATCCGCAGGCCTTGGCTTCAATCTCATCAACGTATTTGAATTCCCGGAAATCCACAATGTTGATCATGCCTCGCGGGACCGTGCCGGGCATTGGCGGCTTGTCAAGGCAGTAATATCGGCGCGGCTTCTTCATGCTTCATCCCGCCTTTCTCCGGCGGCACAGAAAAAATCACCATCGAGATACATGGCCTCGGTATAATCATCTCCTTGCCAGAAATCACAGTGTTTGCATTCGCCTCGAACTGACATCTTCGCGTATTTGCAGTCTCGACAACGAACAACATTGACACGGTCGCTGGTATATTCAATGTTCAGCATAGCCACGGATGATCACCTCTCCTACCAACGCACATATAGGTGCTCGGCTGGTATTTGTTGCCATCCACGATCGCCCGCGATGATGCCATAGATGCAGTCTCGGAGGGACTCCAAAGCCTCCCGCGCTGATATCGTTGTTCCCCAGCCGTTTGACGCGTTGTACTGCTTGTAAGCGTCCTCGTTGATATACAGCTCTTTCACTCCATGCTCAATCAAAGGAAGCACCTCGGATACCTTGTACCATTCGCCCTGGTCAAAATCCCAGCCGGTACATGCTCGAAACATTTTTCCAAGGTTGTATGTAGGGCTGCTACGCTCAGGCTCGTCGATTACAGCGATGATATCCGTGTTTTCAACCTTGACACCGATTCTCAGGTCGTAGCTCATTTTCTTACCTCCCGTTTTTTTTTCTTTTTGCAAGCGACATTTATTTTGCTTGCAAAATATCTCGCGGATCTATGAAGTCCCGACAGTCGCGCATCAAGCGCTGGAAATACTTGTTGTCGTTAAGGTTCAGCTCGTACAGATCGTACATGGGCTTTCCCCGGTATAGCTCCGTGACATCACCTCGGATGTCATAAAACCGATTGTTGATCTTCGTAATGAAGTGACCCTGCACCGGCTCATACTTGATATCCACGGAATACTCCGCACAGAAGCGTTCCCAAAGGATGTGCGCGAACCAGTAGCAGCACCCATGCAGGAATGTCCTCTCGCTGCCCTTGAAACAGGCGATAAAACCTAAAATCGTCTTGTCTGGTACGTTCATACCCTTGCGCTCCTCGCTTTCGCTGCTCTATCATACATGACAATGCTCCCGGCAGTAGCCACGTTCATACAGTAATCCCCGATGAGCTGCACGGTATCGCGGCAGCGGATGAGTATGCTCTCCGGCAATCCGTGGTCTTCGGCGCCCAGGAGATAGATGCACCGCTCCGGGTGAACATACCCCTCAAGCGGGATGCTGTTATCCGAAAGTTCAACCGCGACAACAGGGCAGTCATACGGCACGTGCCTGAAAAAGTCATCATAATCGGTATAGTTGAAAAGCGGGATGTGGCGCGGCGTCTTCATCGTGTCACTGGCCTGTTTCTTATACCGCCTGCCGATGGTGAAGATGAAATCAGCGCCAAGGATGGCCGCGCTCCGCCACAGCGTTCCTATGTTGGATTCGGTCTTACCGTGGTAAATGCCGATTCCAAAGTAGCCTCGCTTGCTCACTGTACCGCCTCCTTCAGTCCGCCGCCGAACTCAAGCAATGCGCCCAGGAACATGCCGTAGGTCTTTGCCGCCTGGTTGCCGAAGAATTCACCGCGCATGGAAATCGCTGTGTTCTTCTGATAGAACAGCTTCTTGTTTTCGTCGATCAGTACCATGTCCTGATCACAACGGAAGCATCGACATATCTCCGGCCTGACCTCGTAGATGTCGCATCGCTTTTTCACGTTGTTCCGAAAAGGGCAGGTCGCGTCCAGGAAATTGCCCATTACCACAACAGATGTATGTTCATGAAGGTTATGGGCCTTGACGTACTTGTGGATTCGGTCGATTTCCGTCTGTGAAAGAGGAAGATAATCCGAGCAGCATGAACCACACTGTGAGCAATGGCCGTCGACAGTGAAATCCGTCACTTCCGGCTTTCTGGAAACAATCTCCGCAAGAGAACCAATCATTCGTACCCGCCTTTCAGATTGTCAAGGTGCATCCGACTGCCAGTAGCTTCAATCTGATTCTGATACTTTCCGTTATACCCGCCGGAGACATCGGCGGCATCCATGAAAATCAACTGCGCCACAGGATAGCCCGGCTTCAGAATGATGGCGCAGGGACTGTCATTCTTCAGTTCCAGTGTGATATGTCCGTTGAATCCCGGATCCACAAATCCGGCGTTCTGAACCATCAACCCGATGCGCCCGATGGACGAGCGTCCCTGGACAAATGCTGCGCTGTTCACCGGTATGGCCACGCGCTCCATTGTGGTGGCAAGCATGAATTCTCCCGGCTTGATACGAACCGTGCCGTCCTCCCGTGCTTTCACGGTCTCATAGGGCATCCTGCTTCCCAGCTTGACGGCGCGGCCCTGTACAGGCCGAATGAAACTGGCACCCAGCCGCAGATTGATGGAAGCCGGATTGATGAGTCGCTCATCGCTGTTGGTTATCATCTGATTCTTCAGAAGGTCTTTCAATCGTTCATTGCCCCAAATCACTTGTAATCACGCTCCTTCATCTGTCTGCGCATACGCAGTCGCCGCTTCAATACCTCAATCAGCCAGAACACCAGTACCAGGGCGATGGCCAGCAGAAAAGTCAAACCAACAGTTCTCAGGGCTTTGAGAATATCCGAAAGAATGATGTCCGCCCAGGCTACGGCTTTCTGGATTTGAGTAGTTTCCATATGAAATCACCTCCTTTAGTTCTGCCATATCTTCATCTTTTACGCTTAATGCCGTGGACACGCATCTGAATCCGCTTCACCGTCGTGCGCTCCATATTCTTTTTGCGGCATTTTGTACAGTTCGTGTTGGTGCCGATTTCCTGTGGTTCAAGCGGTTGTCCACAGTTTATACATAGGTTTTTCTCCCCGCGTTCGGCCTTTTGTAGTCTCTTGTACTCGCGCAGATACTCACGGATGCTATTGTCTCTTGACCATTTCTGATCTCGCTCTCTGCACGGTCGGCACTTCGTCTGTCCCGCCTCAGCCCACCGCTTGCCGCATCGCGTACAGAGCCCTTCTTCCTTGCGCTCGGCGTATCGGTTTCGTCCGCTCCTCTTAAAACGCTCAAGTTCTTTCGTGTACGTTCGGGCGGACATTTGATCTCGTCGAACGTCAAGGCCCAGAGACCAGGCTTTCTGATGCACGGCAGTCTCCGTCCGATTCAGAGCTTTTGCCACAAATGGTAATCCTCTGTTCAAATTCCCTCTCAAGAATTGAACATCTTCGTCTTTCCACAGTCTGCCGCCCATTGTCCTACGCTCCTGTTCCGAGCAGCATCATCGGGTTCGCGTCGGCATTCAGGAAGTAGTCAGACCTCGCCATGACCTCCTCGTACTTTTTCTGTCCCTGGAAACTGTCCACGACGTGCTGCGCTTCTTTGTCCATGTCCTTATACCGCTTCCTGCCGTACTCCGGTGGCAGCCAGCCTTTCTTCTGGGCGGCGAACATGTTGAACTTCTCCAGCAGGTCCATGTCCTTGAATACCAGGTGCGTCGTACCCTTTTTGTAGAAGGTCGCCAGAAAATACTTGGTGTCGATGTTCTTGTACTGCTTGGCTTCCTTTGCCTGTTTCAGAATCTCTTGCAGATCCCGCTCATTGCTGGTGTTGCCGCTGTCCAGGAAATCCAACGTCTTCTCGATATCCTCCAGATACTCCCGCACCCGGTAGTCCTCGAAGGCATCGCTCCAGGAGTAATAGCTGAATGCCCGGAAGCTGACGATCACTTTCTTGTTGATCCGGAAACAGTCGTTGGTGCACCAGCCGTCGAAGTAGTGCCGGTTCGGGCTGTCCTCGTGCCAGTAGCTGGCTGTCCAGGTGTCGAAAAGCTCAATGATGGTGTCCTCGATACCCTTGACGGCCCTGGCGTTGAATTTGATGATCAGCGTCAGGATATTGTAGGCCGAGAACTCATAATCAGCCAGCCGGTTCACATTGTCGCGCAGCTCCTTGAGGATGTTGGAGGTGAACTTCTCCGTGATCACCGGCTGCATGAACAGTCGGTTCCAATACCGGCGGCGCGTTTCCCGAATGAAGGTGTTCTCGTCCAGACTGTCCGTATTGGCAATGCGAAGGGTCAGAAGCGGTCTGTCTTTACCTTCCGCATCGAAGCAGAGCGCCTTGTACTCTTCCATCATCCGCAGGCCGCAGGCCACCTCGAAATCGTACCTGTTCACCCATTCCTGAATGGCGTTGTACTGCACCATCTGAGACACGCCGGGAGGCGCAGCCATTGACTTGTAGGTCGGAGCCCTGCGCATATCATCCACGATGGTGCTGTCGATCTTCGCCGCAGGGATGGTGAGCGTGATCAGCGCCACGTCCACGTCGGTGGAGCGCTCGGCATCCTTGAATGCACCTTCAAGATACCGAATCTCTGCGCCGTATTGCCCCAGCAGCTTTAGCAGCTCCTCGCGCTTGTAGCTGTAAGGGTTGCGGATGGTCTCGGCGTTGAGGATACAGGCGATCTGCCCGCCGTGCCGCATGATGTCCATGGCCTTGAGCAGATGATCAGCTCCCTGGTCGAAGGGCGGGTTCATCACGCACAGGTCATAGCGCATCTGCGTCTCGAACGTCAGGAAGTCATCGTGGATAACTCGAAAGTTATCATTCTCCAGCTGCTGGCGAAGCCGTGGGTCAATTTCAATGCAGTCGATGAACAGACCGGAGTAGGCATCCTTCCATTCTTTCTCGGTCACGGGGTAACTGACACTCATCCCCAGCTTCGCATATTTGCTGCGCTTCATCATATCCATGATGCCGACCGTAAGGGTGACGAGGTCACCCTTGCCCGCGCTGGGTTCAAGTATGTACTTCACCGGACGCACATCCACGGTCTCCAGCAGCTTCTCAGCAACCGCCCGCGGGGTCGGGTAGAAGGTCTTCCGTGCTCGGTCGCTGGCTACGGTTTCAACTAAGTTATTTTTCATGTATCCTCTTTCCAAAGACCGTCTTGCGGCAGGTCGGGCATTCGCACATTACCAAAGTTTCATTCCGGTCCCACTCCGTGCGATACTCGGCTGCATTGGCTTCCCAAACACAGCCGCAGTCAGGACATTCAAACCGGCATGTCTTTTCCAGGCGTTTCAGATTGCCTTGTTTGATGATCTTCATGTTTCTGCTCCTTCTCGAAGTAGTCAATGACCATTCCGCTTTTCTTGTCATAAACAGCCTCAAAGCGGTCAGGGTAATTCTGCGGCTCCGCACACGCTCCGTACAAGGCGTGGCTGGGATCAGTCGTATGCTTGCAAAAACCAAACGCTGATCCGCTCTGGTGGCACCCATTGCCCATAGCGCAGGGTTTCCGGCAGTCGCAAAGGTACAGCACCATCAGAAATCACCTTCTATCGTCTCAGGCATTTCGCCCAGCGCACCGCTCAAACAGAGCGAAGTTGCGGCGCAGGCTATCATCATCAGCGTAGTGTCCAGGCTTTTCCAATCCAGGCTGTCTTTGGCTCCGCGCTGGCCTGCGTTCTTCTGAGTGGTCATGCGGATCAGCCGTGCTACATTCTCTTTAAGCGCCGCTTTGTCCGCTTCTATGTCACCAGGATCAGCATTCTGTTTCACCCAGAACATAGCCCACATCGTATTTTTCAGATCCTTTTGCCAGTCAATACCATGCGCCACTGCTGCCTTTCACCTCTTCTTGGATAATGTCTCGCATTTCGTTCATCAACTCACAGCGCCGACGGTTGAGTGCTTCGATTCTGCGGTTGAATGTGTGTTGCTCAATGGCTGTTTGCTGGTCTATCCAGTCGAGCTGTTCCTCTATGGATTCCTTGCGCTCTTGCAAATTCAACAGGCGCACCATTTTTTCTTCGTCAGCCATCTGCGGCACCCCATTCGTACTTGGAGAATTTCTCCTCGCCGTCCAGGAACCGCACCCTGCAGGGAGAAACCATCCGCACCGTGCCGCCCAGATACTCAATGATAGCTACAGTCTGTTTCCAGCATCCGACTTGCTTCCCGTCTTCAATATTCGGCTTTTCCAGATCCGCCCAGCCGTGGAACAGTGCGCGGCTCCCGTATGCTATGCACGGACGCGGTTCATCGGTGTATCCCATTTAATCCAATTCCTTTCCTATAATCGTTGAATGACATGACCGACTTGAAAATAGCTTTACGGTTTACCCATCGGGCAAAATCACGCTGTTCCTTAGGCGGGTCTTGGTTTGTCTCAAAGTCTCTGTATGGTTGTGCAAATACTTCTACGCCTGCATCGCGCAGCGTCAGTGCTCTCCGCTCTGCCGAATCTAAGTCTTGCACCAACAGATAAACAAACACCCTGTACGGTTTTACGCCATGCCTATGCAACCGCTCCACGGCCCCCAACACCACGGGCAGCATTGTGTCCGTGTCACAACTCATGCGGATAAAGCGAATCCATTTCAGCGCAGCCAGCGCCTCAGCCACATCTTCGGTAATCAATCGGGCGTCAAGCCCTTGGTTGAAATCCACGCGGACATTTTGCCCAATCATACCTTGAATCTGCGCAAGGCCCCAATTAGATGCAAGTACGTTGTTGTCCATGAATACTATATCGCGGCTGTCTGGGCGCTTGATCTGCTGCCATGATCTATAGGCTCTTATTTTACCTTCCTTTCTTGGGACAATGCACCACGGACAATTGCGAATACAACCTCGAGTGAGGAAGCCAATCGCATAATGACACGCGGGATAGATGCTATAGTCTGGGAAAATATCGTCAATCTTCGGTGGTAGCTCGTCATAAATACCGTAGCCGGTGCCCCCCTTGATGGTGTTTTGCGGCAAGTATGGACATTCTGACGTGAATGTAAATATCTTGGAGCTATAAACACGATCATAGCTCAGTAATGGATTCCACCATTCAACCGTATCACCAATCATCTTATGCCATGCGGACAGCTTCATAAGGGCGAGGTTTGGGAAACCGGTCTTATCGCTATCGTGTAAGCCAATCAGCATTCTATTCACATCCAATCACGCGCTCTGTTCCGTAGGACACAGCTCCGGAAGATTCGCCCTCACCAGCGCCGTGGGAATGGGCGGGCATACAGCGTTGCCGCAACGCGCCACCTGTTCGCTCTTGGGATAGCTCTTGCCATCAGCGTCCACATCAATGATGTAGTCTGGCGGAAAGCCCTGGGCATCGAACAGCTCTCTGGGCGTCAACATCCGTAAGCCGATGTCCACGATCTGGTAGTCCTGGCCATAAGCGGTCACCAGTCCCATCCGATCCTTAGCGGTAATGGTCGGTGCAGGATCCTTACATGACACCGCATTGTCGCCGGTTCCATAATATTTCACCAGGAACGCCGAGACCTCCGCGAAATGGTTTGTGCAGGCTGTCATGGTGTTAAGCGGCTTCGTGACCTCCTGACCGACGCTGTTGTTATTGAACTGACTTATGAATGCCGACACCAGGCCGTAGCGGTTGGAGGCATCCACGGTCTGCAAAGGCCTATCCACGCTCTGACCGCGAAATTCCGTGCTGTCGTGATACTGGATCAGAAACGGCTTTGGATTGTTCAGCACGAACTTTTCAACCCCTCGCGCTATTCTCGCCATCGTCTTCTCGGAGAGCGGCCTCACGGCGCGGATGCCGTATTGCTCCCATATCTCCTCAGAGGTGGCGAAGATGGAAGGGCAGGGCAATGTGAAGTCCAGCACGTCAGCCACCGGCACCCAGGGCTTTTTCAGCCCCGCCAGCACTTCCAGTCCGTCAGGATCGCCGTGGGTCGGCTCCGGCCAGCGGATGGGCTGTCCGTCGCACCGGGCGATCAGGAAGAACCGCTTCCTGATGGTGGGCGCTCCGTAGTCGCAGGCACGGAGCAGCCGGTATTCCACGCGGTATCCCTGTTTCTCCAGCTGCCGGATGAACCGTCTGAAAGTCTCGCCCTTGTACCGGGGATCGGGGCGGCTGTTGGCGTCCAGCCGTCCCCAGTCCATGAACTCCTCCACATTCTCCAGCATGATCACGCGGGGATGCACCTTCTTCGCCCAGCGCACCGCGACCCACGCCAGCCCCCGGATATGCTTGTCCACCGGCTTGCCACCCTTCGCCTTGCTGTGGTGCTTACAATCTGGCGAAAACCAGGCGAGAGCTACGGGCCGTCCCGCGCAGGCCGTGACCGGGTCAACCTCCCATACGTCCTCCGTGTAATGTTCCGTGGTGGGATGGTTCGCTCTGTGCATGGCGATGGCTGCAGGATCGTGGTTGATAGCGATGTCCACACTGCGTCCGATGGCAATTTCTATCCCCGTCGAAGCACCACCGCCCCCGGCGAAATTGTCAACAACGATTTCTCTCATAAAGCCTCCTGCGAGCTATCGTTTTCGGCTCCCTCATTTCGTAATAGGCCGGGCTCCAGCACCTTGCACAGCTCCTTGAACAGCCACTCAGCGCGTTCATCGTGGGCGCGAATCTCGCCGTCATAATAACTGACATCACTGTCGTTGCGCCGCCGCGAGGCTTCCATTCGGCTTACCCGACTGTCGCCCAGGAACATCGTTTCACGCGCAAATGCGATGAGCTTTTTTATCGGAGGCTCACTCTGGTGGATATCTTTAAACTCCTCAAGTGTCATCCTGGCCGCTCCTTTCGGTGCTTTCTGCATTCTGCTCCACATAGTTGTTCCGGACAAAAACTGCCAGTTTTGCGGTGATATCGAGAAGGCTCTGATACCTTTTGTCCTGGGCTTCCAGCATCTCGGCAGCATCCTTGAATAACTGCGCTTTGCAAGCCCCGGTGTCGGTTTCTCCTCCGATTTCGTGGTAAGGGCAATGCGGAATGCAAAAGCCCATCGGGCAGCATTTCAGCCCTTTAATCACGTCATTCAGCCTTTCCATTATGCCGCCCACCTTTCTGCATTTCAGTGACGATAGCCACTTCAATGCCTTCCTTGGCCAGTTTGTTTCGCATCGCTTCGGCAGCTTTACGGCTGTCAAAGCCCTGTGCACCACTGAAGTAAGGCGTCCAGTAGGTGTAAGGCAACGGGCCGTTGCCGTCGTCAACCGTTCCCTTCCGGTTCAGATACGTCCGCTCCCTCCTGTTGTACAGGAAGAACTTTCCCGTCGATTCCAGTTTCCTGACTACCACGTTTATCTTCCTTTCTGTCGTGCGATTCAATGTCCAGAGCCCCATCAGCGCCAAACATCATGATCGTCATTTCTCTTACCAGGGATGACCGCCAGCGTCTCAACACAGTAATCGAACGCTGAATACCGATGCTTTCCATTTCGGCGGCGATCTCATCCCAGGTCAGGTGCTTTGCGTCCGCGCCGCGATAGTTGCCCTGCGCGTCTTCGTTCAGATAAAACAGGCGAATAACATTGAACTCCGGCCTATTTCTGAAAGGAGCCATGGCGTACTCTGTCTCATGCAGCCGGAATATCTCATGCTCATAGGCGCGTTTCCGGCTCTCCACGAACATCTCCGCGGATTCGATCTTATCAACCACGCCACTGCCGGGAGGAGGTGCGATGCTGATGTCTTTTGACCTGTCCACACGGAAAAACTCGAATTCCTCCGGGTGCTCCATCATGCGCACTCTCACAGGATAGGCGTGGAGCAGATCCTCCATAGCCTGATAGTGATTAGGCTTTGCTTCCTTGCGAAGCTGTCGCTTTTGCTGAGTCTTCAGCGCTCTCCGTGTTCCCTGTTCCGCGGCATCCGCTATGATTGCCACCAAGGTGTCCTTCTGCCGCTGCCCCTTGTCCATCATGTCTCCCTCCTTTATCGGACTTCTGTCCATTGATTGCATGGTATCCGTCGCGGTAACCCTTTCGGTATCCACGGTCATGCTCATACTCTATCCTGTCCAGGTGCATCTTCTCCCGTAGTCGATCTATCTTCCTGCGAAGCTGCGCGGTCTGCAACTCAACCATGCGCTGATTGATATATACCGCGCAGCCACCGAACACCGCGCCAAGGATAAACACTATCAGCAGTATCACCATTTGCCCTCCTTCACACGCCTGACAAGCCGTCTGCCGCACTCCGCAACTGTCAGGCAGGTGAGCGTCCAGGCAATCAGAAAGCACCTGTAAACCTCTCCGTGCGGCTTCACGGCGTACTTGCGCCGAAGCTCCATAGAAGTCTCATTCCAGTCCTTGCGCTGGCGGTATTGCCGGGTACCCTCCCGCGCCTGAAGCCGCTTAAGCTCTGCTCGAACCGCATCCAGCTCTGAACTGTTCAACGGTATCACCTGCCGGGTCATGCCATCTACGATGGCTCCAGCGATTTCCGGATCGCCTGCTGTCCGAATAACCAACGCCCGCCGCTCCACAATTACTACACCTCCATCCATGGCTGATAGCCCATTACTCTGAGCTGATACATGTAATCATTGGCCATCTGCTGCGATCTAAAACGCATTGCATACCTGCCTTGCTGAGTGAACACCACATGATCCAGACCATCGACCACGAACCAGTTCTGCAGATAGTACTTGGTGCCGCTATCAGTGATGTAAATCTTAATCATGGCCGTCAGTCTGTTCCGAACACGTCCGGGAACCGCAATGTCATTTCACCCATCAGCGGAGCGGCCAGCTCCACTGCCTGCGGGTGTGCCGGGCCAGTGATCTGTCTTGCGCGGAGGTCGAAGAAGTGATTCCAGGCTCGGAGATTGCCGGTCATGACCAGCTCCGTCTTTGTGCTGTTTACCAGTACTGCCCTGGCTTCCTGCGGCAAAAGCCCGATGCCCGTTTCCGCAAAATACGCATCCTCAGCCATCTCGCACATTCCGCGCCAGGCGTTGTATGCGCTGGTTTCCGGAATCAGGTAGCAAGGCTCAATGACAGTGATTTCATTGCCGAATCGGTCTTGTGAATAATTGCAATACCTGGTAGATTCCTGACTGAAACTCATCACGCGATGCCTGACAAACTCATGACTCACTCCACGATCGCAGGTAAACTTGACCGTCTGCCGTAGGTGAACCAGCCGCTCATTGCGCTCGTGAAGGTCTTTGTAGAAGATCTGCCGCACGTCCCTCGTCGGTTTTCCAACGTAATCCTCATAGCTGAATCCGAAACCCGTCACATATACCGGATCAAAGAATCCGATAAATGCCAGGGAAACCGGCTCACCAATGGCGAACAGCTCCCGCCACGCTCGGATATTGCCAGACACGATGCACCTGCCTCCGATTCGCGTCATGCTCAGCAAGGGAACATGCTCACCAGCATCCATGATGGCATTTAAAGTGTGGCGCACGATTTCATAGATATCGTTATTCACCTCGAATATCATGTCACCATGCTCAAGGACACTGTTGTGATGGCGCTTGATAATGCCGCGAGTGAAATTCTCGGCGCTCTCCGGGCTGGTTCCCAGTTCACTCTTGTAGCACACGCGCCCGGCGCGTTCGATAATGGCAAGCCCGCCGCGCTGTTCGTCGCGTTCCCAAATTTCAAAGGACGGTTTGATGATCTTCATCTTGTGCCTCCCACTTCAACATGATCTGCTCGATTGCTCTGGCTTTGGCAAGCCAGCCCTCAGCGATCCCTGCATAGTAGCTTGTCTTCATGTACAACGGCTCCCTGTGGTCCTTCTTCCAGTTCTCTGCCGCCTTGCCGCGATAATACTTGGAGAGCGCTTCAGCAGCCATTCGGCTCTCATAGCACATGATTCCGTTGACCTGAATCGTCGGTACGCTGCAAAGCGCGATATTCAGGTGTTCGCTCGTCGGAATGTTATCCAGCACGCTCTTGAGCTGGCTCTGCGTTAGATACACTGGCTTCATACCTCCACAGCCCCTTCAGTATCGTTTCAATTGCCTCTCGCTTGTGCCGGTGCTTCTCAGCGAGTTTCAGGAAGCGCGTTGAGTAGACGCTCTTTCTGCTTTCGTGCTTTGCGAGAGCACTCGCTTCCATTCGTCGATAGTAGTCCAACATTGCCGCATCCGCTTTATTGACGTCATACCCCCGTTCACCAAATTGCTGAATGATCGGCGTTTGACAAAGTGCGACGAATACTTCTTCGCTGCGAGGAATATTCTTCCAGCGTTCTTTGAGCTGTGGTATGCGAAGAATCATATTCTTATACCTTTCACATAGTCCTTGGCTGCCTTCTGGTACAGCGTCGCCAGCACAATGCGCGTCTTGCCCGTGGTGTAGATAATCTGGGCGCTGTTGCCAACCTCAAGCGCAACGCTGCGCTGTTCTCCGCTGGTGTACCAATCATCGGCAAAATCCCACACGGCTTTCTTGTCCTTGTCCCACTTGATCATTTTCGTGAGGTCACGCAAATGGTCAGGAGATGGAATGGGGAATGGCTTCAAACTCTCACTCCTCTCAAAATCATGACTTTAGTATCACAGCATCTTTTCCCAGGGAATGGTTTCCGGCGCTTCCTCGTCGAGCCAGGTTACCACTTCATCCTTCGAGCCTACAGGCATACCCGCCGTCATTGCCTTGAAGTAGGACAGCTTGTTGCCGATATTGGCGGCAATGCGATAGTCACGGTGATCGATGGTGTACTGAACCAGCTCTTTGTCGCTCATGGCCTCCATGTACCTGATCTGCTTCTCAACGGTCATACGAATGTACTGGTTGAACGCTTCCCTGTTTGTCATTTTCTATCTCTCCTTTCCTTGGCGCACAATGGCGCGTGTTGGCGCGTGATGGCGCGTGGCGGAGAGCCGAAGCTCTCCTACCCACGCCCTGACACGCAAGGACTCGCCTATCCGCGACTGCCGTGCCATACCGGGCATTACCGTTCCCGGACATGCCTTACCTTGACTGCCGTAACAATCCATCCGTGCCTTGCCGTACCTGACCTCGACCCTCCTTGACTGCCAAACCGGGCCGTGACGCTCCTGACCGGGCCCTGCCAATCCAAGACTGCCAAACCGATACCCTACACGCACCGCCTATCCGTTGCGCACCGTGCCAAGACTGCCACACCGCGCTCCGCCAGACCCATCCAAACCAAAAACCACCTGTCCCTGTCTCGGGATTTTGTTGACCCGGATCCCTACGCAACTGGGGCGTTGTAATGATCCTGCCCTGCGCCGCCTTGCCTCTGCACGAGCATCGAACCAATCCTTGGCTGCCTTGGCCTACCATTCAATGACGATACACTCTGCAACGAGCCTGTACGCTCCGAGACTGCCGTAACTAACCATTCCAGGCCTCACCCGGACTGGCCTCGCCTCACCGTGACTGCCAATCCAAACCGTGCCTTACCATTCCTGGTCAGGCCCCGCCTTGACTGCCCCGCCGTGCCTTGCTACGCCTCGCCTAAACAAGCCTCTCCATGGCTGCCTGACCTCACCGCACCGAACATTGCCGTAACTATCCACGACTGCCTGGCCTCGCCATGCTCCGCCTCGCCGTGCTCCGCCTCGCCGAGACTGCCAAGCCTTACCTTGCCATGCTCTACCGAACCCCACACTGCCCATACGCGCCTTACCTTGACTGCCAAACCTAACCGAGTCTATCCCTAAACTACCTATCCACGTCTCGGGCTTTTTTATGGTGGAGCCCTACGCAACCACCGCATTGTAACTTTCCTGCCGCGCCGGTACAATCCTCGGCACACGCTGCCATTCCAAGGCTGCCTTGACCTGCCGGGCCTATCCTGACAACGCCTGTCCGTGACTATCCTTGCCATGACTGCCACTCCAAGCAAAGCCAGAACCTTCAACACCGTGCCTATCCATGACTGCCGAACAGCGCCGATCCGCGCCAATCCTTGACTTGCTGCACCAAGACTATCCGTGACTGCCTAACCGATACATTCCTTGCCCGAACAAACCGGACACTGCCAAACCAAGACTGCCAAGCCCAACGCATCCGTGCCACGTCCGGCCCATCCAAGCCGTGACTGCCGAACCTCATCTCGCAGCGCCGAGCCTTACCTTGACTATCCGTGACTGCCTAACCGAACGCGGCCAAGCCCTACTCTGCCGGGCCATTCCACATCGCACCATGGCTGCCTTGACAAGCCCCTCGCATCCGGAACACGCACCGCCACACACTGCCGTGACTGCCAAACCGTTCCCAGCCGCACGCTGCCTTGCCAGTCCGCGACTCACCAGACCTCGACTGCCAAACCACGCCTTGCTCTGCCGAGCCAAAACTAAACCGTCCCGAACTTTCCAAGTCTCGGGCTTTTTATATCGGAGCCCTACACAACCGTCAGCCAACATCGGAATGGAGAAACGCCTCCATTGCATCCGTGATGCCAGCCAGCGCCTTGATCCTGCGATACTTGCCTAAAAAGGCTTTGCACTCGCGTCTGGCTTCTTCCAACAAATGGTCGCGCCAGTCTTCGCGGCTCAATGCGTTCTGAATGAACACGTACTGACTTTCGCCTCCCGGTTTCACCACAAACGCCCGATCCAGCGCCTTGCTGCCGTCGGCTTGTATCGTCACGATACGCAAGTTCGTTATGATGCCCTGCGCCTGTGTCAGGCGGTACTTTTCAGCGGCGACGTCATCCCGCCACTCGAACTCATTGTGCAGAGGCGCGTTTACATCCCGGCTGGCGTCCACCAATGTCCTGGGCGACAAGCCCTTTTCGCTGTTCGCCAGCTCCTCAAACACCCTTCCGGTGACCTCCGCCGGGGCCTTTTGAAGCCCCGGCACCCGGTAGGAATACTTACACTCAAATGCCGCCATGATTACACCCTCTCTCCGTCAACTTCAACGTGATAGTGACCGAAGTCACCGTCGCGCTCCATTCTCCACTCGCCGATGCCGCCCATGTAGCCGCCCAGGTTGATCGCATTGATGATGGAATCCATCGTGAACACGCCGACGTCGATTAGGCTCACGGTCAGATTGATTTTCCAATCCTGAAACATAGGGCGGTAGCGCAGATCCGCAACTTTGGAAATCCCGCCGATTCGCACCATATCTTCGCGCATGACAGGCGGGTTGTCGGACTGGATCACCGCCAGCTCGGAGCCGGTGCCGAGGTTGACACCGTCCTTGCTGTTGAGGTAGAAACTGCACTTCATGCCCATCTGGTTGGGGATGATGCCGGCGCGGTAGCAAGCCGCAAGCGCCGACTGCTTGATGGCGGTGATCGGGAAGCCGAACTTCGCGCCTTCGGCGATGGCCTTCTCGAAGTTCGCCAGCGTGTCCCTGCCGTCGAGGTCGTTTCCCAACTCCGGCATGGGCGTCAGCCAGTAGGCAGCGCTCACAAACTCGTTCGCCGGGAGCCGGATTTCCTTGGCCTTCTTATCCTTCTTCAGCTTCTGCTGGGCCTCCAGCATCTCGCGCTTGGCCTTCTCAGACCAGGCGTGGACGATCAGCGGGGTATCGCCGACGATGGTGATGTCGGCCTTCTGAACCTTAACGGGGTTGATGGTGATTACCTGGGTGTCGGTGGTCTTCTTCGCAGTAGTTGCCATTTTCATTTTCCTCCCTGTTTTCTGTGGTCGATTTATGTCTGCCGTTCCTCTCGGCATCAATTCTCAATTATCTCTTCCATGCGGGTGCAGCACCAGGCGAAGGCTATTGTCGCCAGCCCGAAAAATCCAATCAGCTGCATCACGTATGCCAGCGCCTTGCACACCGCCCACATGAAGGGCTCCACCCACAACAGCATATCGGTTACCTCATGCCCGACGCTGGGCCTTGCGGCTTTTCCGTGCCGCCTTGTTGGCTGCCTTGCGCTTGCCGGTCACTTTGCCCAGATGCTTCTTCCATGCCGCCATTCCCTTATCCATTGTCTAAAACCTCTCTTTCTTTTAGTGCTTCCATCAGAGCCGCCTGATTCTCAAGGAAATCACCGGACTCACGCATCCTTTCTGACGAACGGGACGATTTCAGCAGGGCCTTGCGCTTCCGGCTCAATCGCGAGCCTTATATCATCGTCATTCTCCATGTATGGGTCTTTGATGTAGTCCTCGTATTCTTCCTGCGTGAAGGTGCCTTTTTCCAGCATAGCCTTTCCAATACACTCGATTACAATCTTCGCAACGGAAGTCTCAACACACGTTTCCCGAACGCCGTCAGGATAGATTACATCAAATACATCGTCAGAGTAGCCCAGCGGCTCAAGCATGGCCGTAAACGGGTCCGCGCTTTCGATGATCAGGTTCTGCGGGTCGTTCGCAATCTCGTGGATTCTCTTGCGAGAATAAGCCATCATTGAATTGCCCATGGCCGCGCTATCACCGCGTTCCAGGTCAGCAATCAAATTCAGTGCTTGCACCAAACCATGATTAACAAGGTTCGGCTCAGGCAAATGCTCCATATTCCATTTGCGGCGCTCGTCGATAGCTTCTTTCAGTTTTTCAATTTCCAATATCTAACGCCTCTCTTTCTTTTAGTGCTTCCATCAGAGCCGCCTGGCTCAAATCCTTTTTCTGTAAGCTCCCCATGACCTGTTCATCAGCCGTTCCCGATGCAATCAGGTGATGCACGATTACCGGCTTGGTTTGCCCTTGCCGATGGAGCCTTGCGTTCGCCTGCTGGTACAGTTCCAATGACCAGGGAAGCGAATACCACACGATGGTATGCCCGCCTGCCTGGAGGTTCAGCCCGTACCCCACGGAAGCGGGATGCGCAAGCAGGACCTGAATCTTTCCAGCGTTCCATTCGTCGATGTCACCATCGTGTTTCAGCTCTCTCGGCTTCAACTTGGCGAGTACCTTCAAAAGTCGTGCCTGTTCATGACGATACCCGTAGAACACCAGCACAGGGCCGTCGCTCGTATCGATGATCTCCTGCAGCGCCTTGATCTTCTCGTCGTGAAACTCTGTCCAGCCGCCGGAATCATCGTAGGCCGCACCGCCGGATAGCTGGAGCAGTTTCCCCATCACTGCCGCAGCGCTCATTGCGGAAATAGTCTCGCCCTGGAGCTCAATGATCTGCTCCCGCTCCATCTTGCGATATATGGTCAACGCCGCATCGGATAACCTGACGCGAATCGCGTTGTTGATCTGCTCAGGGAGCTTCAGGTAATCCTCCGCAAGCATCGACACCGTAATATCGGCGATCTTTGCCTGAATCGTCTTGTCGGCTCCCGGCAGAAGTTTCCAATCGAAAGTGACCTGTCCGTTGCCCCTGCCCGGCTTGAAGTAGAGTTCCCTGTATCGGCCTATGGTGCGTTCCAAGCGCTCTCCTTGGTCGAGCAGGAAAATCTCCGCCCACAAGTCCATATATCCGTTTGGATTCGGAGTGCCGGTCAAACCGACGATTCGGTTTATGTACGGTCTTACGCGGCGAAGCGCTTTAAACCGTTCAGCCCGATTTGACTTGAAGCTCGACAGCTCGTCAATGACCACCATGTCCCACCGCCAGTGTTTACCGGGATAGAGGTTTGTTAGCCAGACCACATTTTCGCGGTTAACGACGTAGATATCGGCATCAGAGGCCGCGGCGACTTCCCGCTGTGAAGCGCTGCCTAATATCTTGGCGATCCGCAGGTCGTTCAGATGATCCCATTTTCCGCTCTCTCGGCTCCAGGTGTCTTCTGCCACTTTCAGCGGCGCAATGACCAGCACCCTCACGACAGCGAATTCGTCATAGATCAGTCGATTTACCGCAGTCAGTGTGATTACTGTCTTGCCTTAGCCCAGCCCCATTTCGAGGAACAGCCCGGCAGCGGGTTTTGTCATGATCATATCGATTGCCCGCTTCTGGTACTCGTGGGGTTTGAATATCACTGGTTATCACCTCCCCCTGATTTCGGCCAGAAATGCTTCCACGTCCTTGCGTCCGTACAGCACTCTGACATCCTGCTTATACTTCCGAAGCATCGTGATCTGTGCGCTTTGAAGCGCTGTCAACCGGCCGGTTTCGGTCTTCAGCTCCACGAAGATCAAATAGCCGTCTGGACTGATCAGCATTCGGTCGGGCACTCCTGCGTTTCCCGGTGAAACGAATTTTCTTATGAGCCATCCGGCTTGCTTTGCACCTTTGACCAGTCTGGCCTCAATTGCCGATTCTTTCATGATTCTGACGTCCCTGCGCTTTTATCTTCCACACGCTCAAAAGTACGTTGCTGGCCATAGAGCGGCATCCTTTTTCGTTTCCCTGTGGATACCCAGCCCAGACGTTTGAGAATGCCGGAAATGTCGTAGGAATCCTGTTTCCTTAACTGTTTAATCTGGTTCCCGAAGCATTCACACCAGATTTCACTGACGGTGACTTGATTTCGTTCAACAAATCCGTCCAATTGTGCTTCTTTGTCATCAAGGTATTCCCGCCGTGCATCAAGGCTCATTTCAGTCCAGTTTTCCGGGAGCAGGATATTCAGGTATTCCTCCACGATACCCTCGCGGTCATCGGACTCAAGAGCATCGGTCTGTTTCTCTGCGGCGATCTGTTCAGCCTCGGGTGAAAGTGTCAGTTTTCGTTCACCCAATTCCTTATATCGGAACATGACCTCAGACCATATCTGATCCCGGTCTTCGTTAGTCAAATCCCACACGCTCGACTTGCCGCGCCCGGTGACGTCAACAGGCCAGAATCTGCGGTTGCCGGTAACGTCCTTCAGATAGCCTGATATATCGTTGACCGTACCGAAGATGACGCACTGCCTCGGATGCTCCTCAGTATTCTTTGCGTAAGCCGCCCTGTAAACATCCACGCGGCGGGACACGAATGCCTTGACGCTCTCCACGTCCATTTTCTTCATGCCCTTCATCTCGGATATTTCAAGGATCCAGTAACCCTGGATGCTCTCCGCAGCGGTCTTATCGCTCATATCATTGAAGGTGAGATTATCGGAAAACCACTCGCCCGCAAGCCAGCTGATGATGCTCGATTTGCCGATTCCCGGAGGCCCTGACAGCACCAGCATTGGGTCAAACTTGCATCCAGGCTCGTAGATCCGCATTACGGCGGCGGTGAGCATTTTTGCTGTAACCTCTCGCGTGTAGATCGTATCCTCCGCGCCGAGATAATCGATAAACAGCGTGTCAAGCCTTGGTGTGCCATCCCAAACGGGCAATGCTTCCAGGTATTGCTTGATGGGGTGGAAAGCATGGGATTCGGCTACGATGAGTTTCTGATCATTGATCCATGCCCTCGGGAACTCGATGTAGGTCTTGCCGACATAGGTAAAGAGCTGGGCATCATCCGTATCAGTCCACGACCCTTCTCTGCGTTCCCATGGCACCGGGTTTTCCGGCAGTACATCGATTCTGTTTGACAGCAGATTCAGCGCAATACCCCTGAACGAGCGGTCATACTTGAATATGATCTCGCAGTTGGTCACGGTCTTGTGAGGATTGCCATTTTTGTCTCTCTTCAGCAGTTTGGTTTTCCAATCATCGGAATCATCATCAGCATCGAATTCAGCTCGCAACTCTCCCCGTCGTTCTGCATCAAGGATTTTCAGCGTCTCGGCATCGCTGCTGGCGAATTCCAGCATTGCCTTATAACTCGGCAGCTTGTTCACTGGCGTATTCGGCCTTACATTCTCATCCTCGACTCCAAACTTGTGGATCCGCACCAGGTCGAATGCGTTACACAACTGTCCGCTTGCCGGGTCTGTGCTGTGATTGCTGAACGCAAATTTGCCATCATCATAGACCACAAGTCCGGCCGCTGTTGAACCTTCAGCATAGGTGTATCGGTCACTCTTAGCCGTCGGCGTATAGACATCAGGGAGAAACTTGTTGATGACAGCCGGTACGTCGTAGGCTTTGCAGAACGCACCCACAATGCCTTTCTTTGCAGTCGGGTCTGCCTGTTTCTCTGCTTGTCTGCGTCGCGTTGTCTTTTCTTTCGGATGCGTCGGCCACAGAGAAACGTCTTTCCAGTCAGGGTACTGATTCAGTACCTTGTCTGGGTCGAGGAATGGTGCATCCATATAGTCGAAGAAGAACTCGCCATCCTCGGCAACGCTCGGCCAGTACATCAGACGCGACGGCTGGAACGTCGTTGGGTCGAAGCAATCCATCCCGATGTCTTTTGCTACCATCCGCGCCACGGCTTCGTATTCTTCCGCGGTAACCTGCCTCGCCAGCGGAATGAGCAATCGGAAACGAGGCGTTGAGGGACTGTGCTTGTGCGTTGAATAACAGGCACTTGCATAATCGGCGGTCAGCTTCAAATCCTCATAAAAGGTATTGGTAGCGAAGTCGATGTCGTATGAGAGAATCGTGCGGCCGGTGACGGTTTTGCCAGAGCGGTGTCCGTTTTTCAGAGTGCCGCCCACGAATCCCCCGACATCCTTGATGCGGTTTTGCTCATCGCGCGTCATGTTGACGTACTCTTCGTAGGTTTCAGGCGTTCTTCGAGGTACGGAGATTTTCTTGATGAGGCGCGACCACATCATCTGTTGGTTCTTCCAGTCCGCGGCAAAACAATGTTTGCCGACACTGATCCAGAGTTCGCCATCGTGATCCAGGTGCGGCGACTGCTCAAACTGGACAACTTGCATACGACTTTTTCACCTCCTAATCTTTCTGGTAATAGTCGCATTCATATGTACCGCCTTTGAGCGGCAGCCCTGGTGCCCACGGTATCGGCTCTGCCATCATGCTGTCGATATCCTTTGCGGCGTTGATATTCGCCCTCGGACAATCGATGATCATTTCATCATGGACATGTGCAACGACCTCGTACCCTCTGTCGCGGGCTTCTATCAGCTTCGCAGCCAGACAATCGCGGGCAACGCTCTGGACTATGTTCTCGGTGATTTTCCCTCCATAGGTCTCAACCTTCTCCCATTTGTGGGTGTTCTGGTTGACGCCCATGTAGTGGATCGCGTCCCGTCCGAATCGGTTCTTACCGATGCTCACGCCCCAGTAGGTAATCTTCCGGCCTGACGGGAGCCTGACCAGCAGATTGCCGTTCTTAAACTCAAAAGCAAGATAGATACCGTCTCTTACGGAGTATCGCCTCACAGGGCCACCGGCCATTGCCTCTCTGTCGGAATAATCATCGAGGGTTCCAATTCTTACACCACGCTTGACGGTTCGATTTTCACGAACAGATGTAATAGCGGCTTTTTCATAATCGCCCCACAGCTTTACGATTGCAGGAGAGGCATCACGCCAGCGGTCAATGATACCTTGAATCTCGTCCTCTGGAATCGCTCCTGCCTTGTCCATGGCCTTGATTGCGCCTATACCGCCGCCATATCCGAGGGCCAATTCTGCAACCTTGCCCTGTTGCCTCAGATGGCCATTTACACCGTGCTTTTCCACGGGCACATGGAACATCTGAGAGGCGGAAGCGCAGTAAATATCGCCGCCGTTTCTGAATACGTCCAACCGCCAGTCTTCACCGGCCAGCCACGCAATCACTCGTGCTTCAATCGCGGAAAAATCGGTCACTACGAATCGGTTTCCGTCTGATGGGATGAATGCGGTTCGCACCAACTCGGAAAGCACCTGACCTGTTTCACCGTAAAGCAGTTCCAGTGTTTCAAAGTCACCGGCGGCAACGATCTGCCGCGCAAGGTCAAGATCAGGAATATGGTTCTGCGGCAGATTTTGCAGTTGGACAATGCGTCCGCTCCACCGGCCGGTGCGGTTGGCTCCGTAGAATTGGAGCATCCCGCGTACTCGATCATCGTGGCAAACGCTGTTGAGCATCGCCTGGTACTTTGCCGTCGAGGTTTTTCCCAAGGCCTTGCGGATTTGAAGCATCCGTTGAACGTTGGGCTTGTGGTTCACCTTCAATGCCGCATCGACGGCTTCTTTGGACAGGTCATTGCTCAATTCTGGAACACCTTGTCGCTTGAACCATTCTTTGAGCTTTGCTACGCTGTTCGGATTCTCAAGGCCGGTAATCTCCCGCGCCTCCTCCTTCAAAGCCTCCTGGCGCTCACTGTCATGCTCGACAATGCCCTCGACGAAAGGCTTGTCAATGCGGATTCCTCTATCGCATATCCACTGATCCACTGACCATAACTTCTGCTCCGAGGCATTGGGCTGAAACGACTTCAACCGTTGCCGGATTGCTTGCTCTGTGACCACGTCTTGCAGGTTGTATTCGCAGAACAGGCGCCACTTCGCCGTGTCATGCTTCGGGAGGTTCCGTGTCCGCATTCCGTTGGACTTTGTCGCGGTGACAGGTTTGCAAAAATATTGGATCAATGCTTTGCCTGTCCGCAGCTTTTTGTCATCCTCGGAAAGTTCGAGCGCCTCGCCAGCGTCCTTCAATGTTCGGGGAAGCCCAGCAACCGATACCAGCACCATCGTGCAACGCCAATCATCAGGATTGCAGTCAATGTCGTAGTATCTCGCAAGGCACGTTCGTTCAAAATTCGCGTTGAAAGCAGTTTTGAGAATGTCTTTATCCTTCAATGCTTCCAGAAACTCACGCTCATCTCCATCAAACGTCAGAGGCTTGTCACCATCCAGCCCGATCTGTTCCCCCGCCCCAGTGAATACACCAGGGCGGTTGCGGAACTTCTCAGGCATGAACTGTTTTACACGGTCCTCGTCGCTGAACTTGTAGGCTACAAGCATGATTTCAAAATCCGGGGAATCCGCGTAGGCATAGACGCCTCGGTCAATGTCCACGGAACTGTAGGTTTCGATATCGATTGCGCACTCTCGATTAGCCAAGGAGATCATCGTCCTCGATGTCTTCAGCATCGTCGAAAGCATCCGCGTTGGGCTTGTACCCACCGCCGCCGAGCCGTTCGCCCTCCGCCAACTTCTTGATACCGGACAGCGCAAACGCGATGCCCTTGGAATCGTTGGCGTAGGGGTAAACCTCGAAAATGGCCTGGACGTAGCATCCCGCGTAGATGTCCTCCTCGTCGAACACGTCGCTTCCGTCCTTGTCAAAGACCTTGGGCTTCGAGTTCGACTTGGCCGCGATCAGCCAGTGGCCCTCGTTCTCGGGGTAGGTGTTGCCTTCGTCGTCCGGCTCATCGCCGTCCTTCCGGCTGATCTCCAGCCTGCCGGGCACCTTGCCGCCCCACAGCCGCGTCTTGCCGTCCAGCTTGGCGTTTGCGATGGCCTTTTCCAGCACCTCTTCCGTATCGCTGCCCTTCGGGATCATCAGCTGGCACTGGTACTTGCCGGACTTCTCGTACTTCTCAAAGAGATGGGGGAACGAGAGCCGCACCTTGTTAGTCTTTACGCGGATCATGTTGCCATATCCGTTCGCGCTGAGTGTCGCTTTAATCGCCATATTGCTTTTCCTCCTTTAATCGAATTCGTCTTTGATGCTCTTCGTTACATCGAATGCCGGTTTGTCGTCGCTCTCGGGCGCTAACTTCGGCTTGCCTTTCGGCTTGATAACCAAGTCGCCCAGCACCTTGCCGAAGTTCTTCTTGCCCATCAGTTTTTCCATTTCGGTGATTCCGATCAGCGAAGACTTGTACAGCAGCGCCCGATCATATCCAGCTTTGACAGCTGCGTCCGCGACCTTGTCCTCATCGCTGAAAACACGCTTGCTGACGCTTTCTATGACCTTCCAGCCGGGAATCGCATGACCAGCTACGGCTTCATCCAGCGCGTACTTGTTCAGCGCCTTTGCCCAGCTTTCGAGAATTGCCGCCCTTGTCAGCGCGTCGGACAATTCTTCATCGGTCAGCAGGGCAGGGTCTTTGCCGGAGTGCCGTTCCAGCGCAAGCGCATAATCGGCTCTGGCCTTACACGCGCCTGCCCCAGGGCAGAAATGCGATGCGCACCACTCGCCTGGGCAATAGGTCGGATTGTCTGACAGCGCGTTCTGGGCCGCGGGTTTGACTTCAAACAGTGCCCAGGCTGTCAGGTCCTCAACAGTCATGGTTTCCTCGGTCACGCTGTCGAGCCGGGGCTGATAGATGACCATCTTCACGTTGGTGAAGTCGTAGACCAGATTGAATGCCTCGACTACGCCATAGGCGTATATCCTTATTTGGGGATTCTCTCTGGCGGAAACCTTAACGCCTTTCCCGAATTTCAGGTCGATGATTGTCGCGCACCCGCCGCCGATGATAATCACGTCAGCAGTGCCGAAGCCTCCCGGCGCAATTTCCGAATAGTCAATGCGCTGTTCTGTCATCAGCACGGCAGAAGGGTCCTCTTTGAGTGCCGCCTGATACGTCGCATTGACGTAATCGACGTAGGGGTCGAGGTAATCCACCATGTCGGTGAAACTACCGGGTTGCTCCGGGTGGTTCTTGTAAAACTCGTCGATCCGGGAATGCAAATCGTCAAGGTCGGTCCTGCCGTTGATCTTTGCTTCGGCCAGCTCATGGGCGAGAGAACCTTCCTCCGCTGCCGCCGAGCTGGACGACGGGAACATTCGCGCCATATGCAGCGAACCTGGACAGTACATCCAGCGTTCAGCCGCCGATGGCGAAAACATCGAATGGTCAGCCATTCTTCAGCTCCTCCTTGATCTTTGCGAGTATGTCATCGTAACTCTCCGGCTTCAGTTCGGTGAACTTCTCCGCGCCGAAGGATCCAAGGATTTCCTTCACCTTGTCGCGCTTGCCGGATTTGATCAGCTCGTTCAGCGCCTTCCGCACATCGACATCCTTCGCTTTGGGTTTGTTGGCTTTGGAAGCTTCCTCCTGCTTCGGAGGTTCAGCTTGTTCGGGCACATCCTTTTGCTGTTCAAGCTGAGTGGTTGCTCCGATGGCCTCCGCGGTGTCATAGGCCTTGTTGATCAGATCGCCGACTTCTTCCTTCGTCTTGCCCTTGACAGAACCCGCATGAACCGTCAATTTGTCGGGAGCGCGTTCAATCCGAGGAAGGTCCGGATCCTCGATCTGGGTGTCAGCCTCACCCTGGGGCTTGGCCTTAAAGTCTGCAAACTGCCCGGAGAAATTCATAAGCGCCGCAAATCTGGGAAGCTGCTCGAAGTACTCTTTCGGGCTGTCAAATTCAAGCGTGATCTTCATGCCGCGCGCCCTCCTTTCCGACGATGCCCAGAACCGCTGCGAGCGTTAACCGGTTGATGCTCTCTCCCGATCTAACCATGCGCTCCACAGCTTTCAGCAGCGCGGAGTTGGCAACCAGACCGACGTACTCGTCGCGGGAAATCTCGATGCGTTCCTCGCGTTCCAGGCAGATAACAGTGACCGGTCTCTTCCGGCCATCCGCCTTCTTCGCGGCCGGAGTATTCGGAATGGCCTCGGTGTTCGGCTTAGGGTTCTCATGACCTTTGTAGCCGTTTCTGTAGGTGCTCATTGTTTTTCGCCTCCTTGCAAATCTTGACTACCTGTTTGCACTGATCCACATCAAACATTCCGATGTGGGTCTGTTCCGTGGGCAGGTGCATTTCCTCGGCCAGCCATTCGTAAGCCCAGCGCCGGGTGCGCTTTTCTTTGCCCTGCCACAGTGGGTCGAAAGCCTTATGCGCCTGCCGCTTCCAGTAACGGAGCTCGGCGGTTGCCAGTTTCCCCAGCGGTTCGTCGGTGCCTTTGTGGACGCCCACCCAGGCCATGCACGGACGGCACAACCAGATCATGCCGTAGTCCAGCCCGTTGTACACTTCTGTGCTGCTCACCAACCGCGCTGGCCGTCCGCAGTAATCGCAGAATACCTGTCGCATGACCAATTCGGCACCTCCCTCCGTCTATTGCTCGTGGCGTATTGCCACAGGATATCCTCGATCTTGTAGAGCTGATTCAGCTCCTTGGAAAGCTCAAGAGCTCTCATGCTCTGGTTGATCTCGCTGATAGCATCGTTTACCAGCTGTCTCGCATTGGCGAGATGCTCCATCGCTTCTTCCTGCGTCACCTTCGGCCGGGACGGAAAATGCTTCATGCTCCGTACCTCCTGTCAGTCGCAGAATGACTTGTTGCAGTGCGGGCAACTGGTGATGTGGCGCATCCCGGCCTCCTCTACGGTGATGCCGATTGTGTGCATCGGCTCCCGGCGGTAGGTGTACGGCTCGAAGATGTTGTGACCGCACTGGTTGCACCAGCCATTCCTGGGCGCGAACATCGGCAGACCGCGTTTATCGCAATAGGCCTCCTGCGCCTTGATCGCCCTGGTAGTGTCGTAGGTCCTTTCCATGGCCTCAATCCCTCCCTTGACAAACGGTCAGAAATCGGCTAAAATAGCAATAGAGATTCATTTCGATGGTAGCCATTTCCATCTGATCTCCCTGTCCCGGCGGCTCTGCTGTTTCCTCCAGCGGAGCCGCCCTTTCTATTCGTGGCGGCTGATGCGGCGATTCCTGACCTCCGCGACACGTTCCTCAAAGTGCCGCGCTTCCTCGGGATGCTTCGACAGGTAGCGCTCAAAGGCCATGTAGCCGTTGAAGGCGACCTCGCAGACATCCTCTCGGACATGGTCGGGAATCAACTCAGGCCTGACGTGCGGGCGGGTGATGGTTGCCTCCATGGGTCTGCCCTCCTCCAAATACATCTTACTCGAAAAGTGTCTTTTACGACACTTCTTCCGGAAAAAAAATCGGGCATGGGTCAGCGAGATTCAGGTATTTCACAATTGTCTGAATTTCAGACTGCTTAAACTCACTCTTCCCATTACACTTTTTCGAGAATGTAGACCGGTCAATGCCCAGTACTTCGGACAATTTGGCAGCGGTTACGCCTCGAATTTTCATTTCGTACTCCAAGAGTGCCACGTTCAACGCCTTTCACCTCCTTCACTTTGGCGGTGTCCTTTCGGACACTCTGATATTACAACAATTTTGTGCCTTTGTCAATAGCAAAAGTGGCATTTTGGAAACTTTTTTTTATTTTTCATTCTTGTGTGTTGCCTTTTGGCCACGCCTGTATTATAATTGCTATATAGCAAGGAGAGAGGTGGAGCAAATGGATACCGGCGAAAAAATGAAAATGCTGCGGCTACAGCAAGGACTTACACTTGAAGAGGTCGGCGATCGTGTTGGTGTCGGTAAGTCTACTGTTAGGAAATGGGAGAGCGGTCAAATCGCTAATATGAAGCGAGATAAAATTGCCCTTGTTGCAAAGGCACTCGGAACAACACCGGGGTACCTAATGGGTTGGGATGAATCAGACCCATTAAAGGCAGAGCCCGTTCAAATGAACGGGCCCGAAATCACGGAGACTGTACGCCTTATGTCTCTGCTTCCGACCGAGGTTCAGAAACAAGTCCTTGATCTTGTGCGTACCCTAACACAGTCTCATATACAAGACGGCGATCGTAAGGAGTGAGGTTTGACAGAAGTTCCAAGAGTTCTTCGTTCTGGGTTACCATAATAAACACCTCGTTATTTGTTGTCCTCCGGAAGCGGCTTCATTATAGCATAGAACTACGACACCAATGTGACTTTGACAGACCATAACGAATCTTGTAAGAAATCAATAATCGTGTAAGTTGTAGGAGGGTATGTTATGAAAAATAGCAAAATGAAAAATATAACCGATACCAACATTTCTATCAAGAAGCCGTTTTACAAGAGATGGTGGTTTGCTCTGGTTGTCGTATTCTTTGTTATTGGTATTATTAGCGCAAATGGGTCCGACAAAAATAAATCCGACAAAGCACCAGCAACGACAGTTGAACAAAAGCAAGAACAGACTTCCGTTGTTCGCAACGATAAGCTAAGAGAATTGTTCGTAATGATAACACCGGAAACAAAACGAGCCGATATTGATAAACAAATCGATAAATATAGCAGTATCTATAAATCTACGGCTAAAGATTACGAGGACGAAGGGTATTCAAGAATTAAAGTTGCTTATGATAAAGCTATATCTTTGCATAAGTACGATGATTACGGTGATTATGTGGACGTTTATTTTAATCTGGAATCTGGCAATCTAAATAGCGCCACATATTTTAATGCAGCACACAACAGCTATGCCGTTCTATACCAAAGTGGGTTAATCCCAACTGGAATAGAAAGTGCTGGTTATTATTATCGTAAAGATAGTGAGGATTTTAAGATTTATGATAATGCTGACTCTGTTCTTGCTGCAATCTATGAAATTAACCTGACGGATTATTCCGATTCGGATATAAAAATTCCAATAAAGAATTGGATAGTAAAAAAGATCAAAGACGATTATCCCGGAACTTATATAGATGCCTTGCGTATCTACACAAAAGATGGCTGGGATATTTCAGAATATTGTATGGTGGCTATCGATTTAACATGGAATGTTTCAAATAATGAGAAATTGACAGAAGAAATGCTCGAAATGTATAGCAATGACCTTGCTGCAACATTGGTGCTTGAATATCAGAATATTCATTGGATGGATATTAGGTGGATTGTCCCTTATCATAAATATGAACGACGGCATATGAAATATATGCAAAAAGAGGGGCGTATGTATAGGACATCCCAAGATCGATAAAACTCGCCTGTGAGCGTGCTGGAAATGCGGCGCGGACTACTCAAATTGGAGGGGTGACTTGTGACGTGGCAAAACCAAAATTCCTTATATATTATATATACGTGTATAGGCGCGTACAGGTGGGCCTCGCGCGCGCCCTCGCGCCTGTTTTGGAAAAAAGATTATATATATAAAAGAATGTCACTTGTCACATATAGGCCGAAAAACCCCGATAAATAAAGGGTTTTGGGGTTGTGGCAAGCTCTGTGACAAGCGCGACAAGAATTTCGGCCCGTCACAAAAACTGCTGTGACAAGAATTTCGCCTCGTCTGGTCACAGATCGGCATACGGACCTCCACCAGAGGGTTCCCGACTAAGATCCATAAGTAAAAAAATTGCCTGCGCCGTGCTGGAAACGCGGCGCAGGCTGTACAGTCCGACTCACGGGCAAGCTCATCGTCTGCTATTCCATTATAGCAGACACCGAACGGAAAGGCAAGGTGTCTATGGCAAGAAAAAAGAATCCAGAGCCTGTCCAGGCATTCACCACGGCTATCTATGCCCGATACTCGTCCAGCGTCCAGAACGATGCCAGCATCGAGCAGCAGATCGCGGAGTGCGAGGAATACGCCCGGCAGAAAAATCTGACGATTGTCGCCACCTATGAGGACCGCGCCATCTCCGGCAAGCGGGACAATCGTCCAGGTCTCCAGCGGATGCTCCGTGCTGCAGATCGGCATGAGTTCCAGGTGCTTCTGGCCTACAAGTCGAACCGGATCAGCCGCAACATGACCAACGCTCTCCGCTACGAAGAGCGCCTTTCCCGTGCCGGCGTAAAGGTGGTCTACTGCAAGGAGGAATTCGGCGACAACGCCACCGGCCGGTTCATGCTCCGAACCATGATGAACATGAACCAGTTCTATTCCGAGAACATGGCCGAGGACATCCGCCGCGGCCTCCGGGACAGCGCCCAGAAATGCAAAGTGGTGTCCACCATACCCTACGGCTACAAAAAAGGCCTTGATGGTCGATATGCGCTGGACGAGGAAGCCGCCAAGGTGGTCGCGGAGATATTCCGCAGATTCCTCAATGATGAATCCTATGTGGACATCGCTGACGAGCTGAACCGGCGCAACGTCCTCACCAAGCAGGGCAAGAAATGGAAAAAGAATTCCTTCCATACGATTCTTGAGAACGAACGATATACCGGCGTTTATATCTACGATGACATCCGCATCGATGACGGTATGCCGAAGATCATAGAACGGAGCGTGTTTGAAATGGCGAAAAAGAAGCTGAGCGATTATAAGATCATTCGGGCAAGGAAGCATGACGATAACGATTACCTGCTCACCGGCAAGCTGTTCTGTGGCTATTGCTGCGGCGCAATGGTGGGCTACTCCGGGACCGGTCACCTCGGCACCAAGTATTTTTACTATGCCTGCCAGACCCGCCGGACGCAGGGCTCCTGCGAAAAGTCGAACATCAAAAAGGATGTGATTGAGCAGGAAGTCACTCGCGCCGTTCTGGAGACCGTGCTGGACGATGACACAGTTGACTGGATCGTGGACAATCTGGTGGAGTTTGCGAAAAAGTACAACGCTAAATCCAAACTCGCCACATACGAAAAACAGCTCAATGGCACCAAGAAGCAAATCGACAATATTGTCCACGCGATTGAGATGGGCATGATGACTGATGAAATCAAAGAGCGCATGGATGTGCTCCAGGCCGACAAGAACCGCCTGACTGGCCTGATCGCAATCGAGAAGGCGAATACCTTCAATGTTGACCGGGACCGCGTTACCGCCTACATTGAATCCGTGCGCAATGGCGATTACAGGGATCCGGAATTCCAGCGGATGATCATCCGGGACTTTGTCCTGGCTGTCTATCTGTACAAGGATTATTTCAAACTGTCCGTTGACTTCACCGGCGACAACAAGATGTTCGAGATTCGGCTCATAAGCAAAGAAAACCCGGAATCCGAAGATTCCGGGCAATCTGCCGACTCCGATGGGGTTAGCGTAAGTCGGGAATGGTACACCATCGCCGACCATAATCTAACCTGCCACATCAAAAACCAGATCGCTCTTACAGCCTCCGGATTTGTCATTACCTGGTATTTTCCAGACAGATTGGTTTGTTAATTTTTAAGACCAGACGAATCGCGTCTTTTCGAGATGCGAAGCGTCTGGTCTTTTTGCTTGTAAACACCCTGATTTCTGACAAATTCTGACAGAAGCATACAAAACTTGACAGGGAATTACGTTCCTCTTGCCTTCTAATGAATTTTGTCACAATCTTACAAACGCCAGACATCTGTGGAAATTTCTGGTAATATGACATCACAAGGAGGCAATGACATGTGTCGAGTAAGGTGGAACGTGAAGAAGTTCTGGATTGGCGAGCTGGATCTTCATCGCGTAGATTTGGCAGACATCACGGGCATACGCCCTGGCACCATCGGAGACATAATCAATGGCTTGAACAACAGCATCTCGCTTGAAGACCTCGGCAAGCTGTGCTATGCGACTCAGCGCGACATCGATGAATTGCTCACCGTTGAATGGGAGAGCGAAAAGCTGGAAGGCGATGCCAGAACCGAATTCATCATGAGCAATGTGATGCGCGTCCGCGAAGAGCGTTCCAGAGAGGCTGCCAAGCGTCGGGAGCGTGAAGAAGAGCAGCGGCGACTTGAAGAGGAGCGGCGGATACAAGAGGGTATCGACAAATACCTGCTGGAGCATGGCATTATCCTTGATGATAACAAGAATAGAACAGAATAGGACCTACATCTGCGGCTCTGGGCGTTTGTCCAGGGTCGCAGATTCTCTTTGACGGAACCCACAAACACGGGCCTGAAAGATTGTGTGTGTCTGGTATTCCAATATTGGGCAGGGTATGGCAATATGCGTACAACCCAAAGAAACACACAAGGAGGACACCGCAATGAAGCAAACCACAGTGAAAGCCGCTGAGCGGCCTTGCTACACCTTCGACCCGGCCTACGAGGGAGTTTCCAACGAAGCCCTCTACGCCGCCCTGTGCGCCGCCACGACGCCCCTGGAAGCCGGACTGAAAGAACTCCACTACCGCATGAAGCCCATCATCCTGAAGGCCAGCAAAGGCTTTCTGAACGCCTTCTCCTGGACGTTCGACGATGCCATGGGCGAAGCGCTGATCCTGCTCTGGGAGCTTGTGGTGAAGCAATCATTCAAGGACATCGGGAAAAGGTTCCACTGCTTCTTCATCAGCGCATGGCGGAACCGCCTCAATACGCTCTTTGCAAAGATTGTGGTGCGGGAACCGATTTACCTTGGCGATTGCAAGATCGGCATGAAGAACGACAAGCCGATTCTGGTGTGTGGCTACGGCTTCCACGAAAAGGCGAAGGAATACCGCGAAAAGAAATCCGCATGGGCGAAGGCCCAATACGACCGCAAGCTGGCCGCCGAAGGCAAGACCCGGCAGGAAAAGAAGCCTCCGCTGACAGCCGAGGAAAAGCGCGAGCGCGCCAGAATTAGGGCCGCTGAGCGGTTCGCCGCCCTCACGCCGGAAGAGAAGCGGGCGAAGTACGACCGGGAAAATGCCGCCAGAAGGGCAAGGCGAGCAGCCATGACACCGGAAGAAAAGGCCGCATTGAATGAACGATACAACGGATACGCAAAGGCCAGAAAAGCGAGGGCAACCGCAGAATGAAAAAGGCTCCGGGTCAATCGCCCGGAGCTTTCTTGTGTTCAGATCCTCGTTCCATCAGGAAACACAAAGCAATATTCAAACTTTGCGCCAAGGGCATCAGCAATCTTCTCCAGCTCGGCAGACGTGAATTTGCCTGTTCTCATTCGCTGGACGAAAGCCTGCTGCGACTTTGCGCCGAAACGCCGTGCCAGCTCTGCCTCGCTGACTTTGGCATAGGTTTCGGCGAGTTTGATTTTCATGGGAATGTCCACGGGCCTCACCTCCTTGTGGATAATTATAAATGAAATGCTTGCTTTTGTCAATGTTATATTTGTTTATGCAAATGGAAAAATTGAATTTTTCTATTGACAAACTCAATGAAATCATTTATAATAAGCCCATACTCAAGGTAGACCCACGGAACCCACGGAACCCGCGGAACCCGCGGAACCCAAACAAGACAAGGAGGCAAACACAATGAAAGAATGGGAAACCGTTAAGCTGTACGGCAAGCGCCTGAACGAGTGGAAAGAAACGAGAACCCGTCCGGATGGCAGAGAGTATGAAGCCACCACACAGGTTGAGTACAAGTACACCGAGTACGACTGCAACGGCAATGCACTCCACGAAGGCACCGAGGATTTCAGCAGTGAGCGCTTGCATGAATGCACCGGCATCTATGATGTTTGGACTTGGGACGGACAGAAGGTTAACAAAGGCGGCAATCGCTGGTTCGAGTGTGTGCGAGTTGTAAAGATCAACCTGGCCGACAGAAAGAAGCTCACGGAGCTCATGACAAAGTGGTATCCCAACGCAGCTGCCATCAGAATCCGTAAGATTGCCTAAGCAGAACACGACCGGCCGATGCCCGGCGGCTAAACCGGGCAGAAAGGATACCGCAATGAAGCAGATCAAAGTTGAGTGGTGCGAGAACTGGATCCGGGCGCAGTTCGCCAAGATGCCGGACTTCATCAATAAGGACTACGCGGGAATCTACACCCGCCTCTTCTGGGAAAAAGCAGAGAAGGCCGGACTGTATGAGCAGGGCACCTACGGCTCCCCGATGAGCAACGCGCTCATGAACCTCTGCATGGTCGTCGATGTCGTTGACGAGAAGGGCTACTGCAAGTATTCGGTTTTCAAGCTGAAGGGCTCGAAGCTGACCGAGAACGAAAGGTTGATTGGATAATGGAAGGAGCGAAAACCATGACCAATGACATCAAGAAAATGCGAGAGGAACTCACCGCCGCACGGCGCAAGGCGACCGATACCGCGTATGAGCTGGCTGCCGCGAACAGCACCAACGAGAAGCTCCGGAAGCGTATGAACGACCTGGACAATGAGGTATGCCGCAAGGACAACGAGAACATGAAGCTGGAACAGGAACTCGCTCAGAAGGATTACGAAATCCTGAAGCTGAAGGCTATGCTGTTCGACATCATGCTCAAGGACAAGACCGCTGGATAACGAACCGAACGAGGGCGGCAGCAACGCCGCCCTGACCATAAAAAGGAGAGCAGCATGAAACTGGATGCAACACTGGCAAGAGAAATCAAAGCCGCGAATGGCGACGGCAGCCGAGACGCAAAATTCGCGCTTCTTCACAGAATTGACGCTGCCGTGAAAGACATGTCCACGCCGGAGATCATGGAGCGGTTCAATGAGATGCTGGTGAAGCACGGCCGGGCGGTTACCGCGATCTGCGTCGCTGCGACGATCTGGGTGCGACTTGAGCGGCTCGACCGCTGGCAGATGAAATGGGCCGAGGCGGTGTTGGCCTTGTGGACGACGAAGCCGCCCATGGGCGCCTACCGAGCATCCTTTGACGATGGCCTTCACCCGACGCGCATCTGTGAATACGCCGCCTCATTCATCAAATGCAGCACCGAGGACTGACAGAGCTGGGAGGTATCAGAATGTTAGCAAGGACAGACAAATACTACGACGAGGTAGGCGACAAGCCGCTGGAGACCACGATCCAGACGGTCAGGGACGCGCTCAGGGATTCCGGCGAGCACCACTACATGAGCGAAAGGGAAATCGTAACGCTGGCGCGGATTCTGGTCTGGCGCAAGGACGGCAACGACGATGGCGGTATGTACGAGCACACGGTGGATTTCCTCTGGATGGGCTGGCGCATAGGGCAGGAGCAGAAATACAGACTGTTAGAACTACTGGAAGGATAAGGAGGATTGAAATCATGCCGTTTGAGGATTTTCAAGAGAAGCTGGAGCCGTTCTTCACGGCTGACCAGATTGCCAGTTTGAACGACTATGGGATCGAATGCGCCATAGACACCTTCAATGACACCGGCTTCCGGTATGGCGCAGAGGAAATCAGGAATGCTGGCCGTTATTACATCTGCGCGACATTCTTACTGGATGCAGGATGCAAGGACGACATCGACAACGTGCTGGAAGAGCCAATGGCTGAAGATAAATATGACGCCTTGCTGGAACAGTTCGATACTGAATGGTAAGCCCAAAAACAAAAACAGGCCCTGCGCATCTGGCGCAGGGCTTTAATCATGGCTTTAGCTGTTCCTGTGAATGATGGCGATGATCTCCTCCGTCTCATCTGAGGAGACACCCATGTTCTCCAGCGCCTGTCTGGTCCCGCAGTCCGGGCAGATCAAGGTCAGGTTGTCTACTCTCGAAAGCGCCGGCCACTCTGTGTACGTCTTGCCGCAGATCGGGCATATTCTTGTCCGCTTATTATTTGTTTTCATTTTGCTACCTCCATCGCGCTGATCTCCAGCGCTTCATTCAGTTTTCTTTGGTCGAAGCCAAAGGCCAGATGATACCTTTTCTCCATTTTCGTTTCCATCCTTTCTGAAGGGCTTACCCTTCTACCACCGAAAGCCCGCCGTGCGGGGCGGGAACCGGTGGGAGGAGGCTAAGTCCTCCGTGTGGCCGTCAGGCGGCCGTCCTGCCGTGCCTGAAGGCCGTGTTGCCTTCCAGGTGGCGCGTCAGGAAGTCCCTCGCGGTGGCGAATTCCTCGCCAATGAAGCCCAGCCGAAGGAGCCATGTGCGCATCGCGTATTTGGGGTTTTCGGTCTGCTGGGGCTTTGCACTCGCGCTCTTGACCTCCTTTGCCATCTCGCTCAGTGCGAGGCAAAGCTGAATGTAGCTCTTGAGCTGGCCTGCGTGGATGCCGTTCTGCTTGTCGCCTTCCGGTGCGTCGAACTGGAAAAGCCTGAACTCGATGGTCCCCTTGGTGAAGGTGGCGTGGAGGTTGAGCATGTGGTATCGGCTGTCGTTGTAATGGTGGTTGCGTCCGTAGCTCGCTCCGTTTCCGTTGTACCATACGTCCGCAAGCTGCGCCATCGTCTTGGGCTTGGTGCGGTTCAGCTTCTCAAGGAAATTCGGGTTGACCGGCTTGCAGTAGTGCCCGTAGCGGTTGTTGTTCCTGTCCAGCCGAAGGGCATCCACCAGAAGCTCCTCGTGGCTGGCCATGATGTTCACCTTATATGAAATTACGTATAAGGTGAATTATGCGAACTCTATGGTTATGCGCACTTTTCAAACCATTGTACCAGGTTCATAATAAAATCTTCTGAAAAAAGTTCGTATAATATCCATCTCCTGGTGTATCATTAATAGGGTAGCTATATATCCTGTACACGCTGAAGGAGAGTGATCATTTGATACACTATGAAACGAACACTGGTACGGTTCTCGATACTCTAAAAAAGTATCATTATCAACAGAACGTCATACAGCAAAGCGAGAAGTGTTATAGTGTTTTGCGTAGTGTTTGTGGGGATGAACATGATTTTTTCTCAAAAGAAAAAGCGCTGTTATGGAGTGATTCATTAGCCTCTGACAGGGCTCGTGCTTTTTACTCTATCACCATTCATCGACTTGCAGATGTTTATGAATACGGTCATGTACTCGCGGCGCATTTACGTATTCACGCAATACTGGACACAAAGCTTCAAGCAGTCGTTGACATCTATACCTCTTCATTAAATTATTGTTGTGGCTACAATAGAGCTTTACACGCTACATGCATACATTTCTGTGAATTCCTGCAGTGCAATGGTGTTTTATCAGTAGAGGAGATCAGTTACCAGATCCTTGATTTCTACTGCGAATTTATCGGACAATCGGATGAGGCATACCGAGGATACATAATGAAGGTCGGGCATTTTCTGAGGTATCTGGTTGCAAACGGTCATTTGCGTCCTGCATTTGCAATGTATATGAATGTAAGGTTCTCGTCCAAGTGTATTACTTTAGGGGATTTATCTCCCAAATGCCAAGAAATTGTTAAGGAAAGCAACTGCCAAGAAGGATACATCTCAGCAGAGGACCTCTATCGTTCCATAGAGCATTTTTCTGCCCAGTTGGTTCCATTTGGGTATTCTGATAACGTAATCAGTTATATGTCATTCTACCTGAAGTTGCTTTACATATTTCTTGACAGAGAAAAACTTGGATATTCTAGGACAACTGCGAATGCATGGTTGGAAGGTATGTGCAGCAAAGTGCTTGCTACCAATAGAACCAGAGCTGTGAATCGTACTCTTGACTTGTATGATGACTATGTTGAAACTGGTAATATTCTTCCGTTACAACGGTTGCGGCATCTTGAAAGCGCGTATGAACGTCTGCCTTCTTGGTGTAGAGAAAGTGTAGATCAATTTCTTGAGTCCAAGGGAAAAGAAAAGCGCGCCGTGGGAACCATTCGCCAGCTTAAAAGCCAGATATCCTTCTTTTGCGAATTCCTTGTCCAAGAGAGACTGTCTTCTTTCAATGAACTCACTCCTGAAATAGTAAAAAAGTTCAATATCGAAAGAAGTAACGTAAAACCACGTACAAGGAATAATTATAACGGTGGAGCTAAGCTGTTTCTGATCTTCCTTGAACTTAAAGGTATGGTGAAAAGCGGTTTACATTTCGCTTTGTCATCTTGTTACGCTGAAGGCGAAAGAATTGTCTCAGTCCTTAATCAGTCGGATCGCGAACATATTTATGCGTATTGCCGAGCTGCATCCAGCCCAATAGAGCTTCGCGATGCCGCAATACTTCTACTTGGAATGAACACTGCATTAAGAGCGTGTGATATTCTTGCGTTAAAATATGCCGATATTAACTGGACAGAACGAACCATTTGCATAGTACAGAGAAAGACCGGTGTCGGGCATAAACACTCAGTAGATGTAGAAACGCTAAATGCCATCTTCAGGTACATAAGAGACGCCAGACCCAAGAATGCTCTTTCCGATACTATTTTTATTTCTACAAGGGTGCCGTACATGTCACTAACCAGTTCGGTATGCAATGATGCCTTGAAGCGATCCGGTTCATCCGTGTCAGATTTTCACCGACTGAGAAGGACATATGCGACAGATTCTATTGCGGGAGGAGCAACTCTCAAAGAAGCCGCCGAGCTGTTAGGACAATCCGATACTAACTCGCTAAATAGGTATGCATCGCTTGATATTGACAGAATGCGCCTCTGTCCGCTCTCTTTGGAGGAGACAGGACTGTTAGTTGAAAGGGGGCGCTACTAAACGTGGCATATTTAAGCTCAATAGGGCATCACATTCAGGGTTTTCTTGCCGAAAAGCGTTCACTTGGATATAAATATGAGAATGAAGCGAAAGTCATGCGCTCTTTTGACAAGTATTGGACTGACAATGGGTATGGCGAAACAAACCTGACATACGAAAATCTTGCTGGATGGGTGCAGATGCACGAAGGCGAGGGAGCTGGAGGGTTGTCGACAAGGCTAAGGGTGATACGGCAGTTTTCTGTCTATCTCAACAGCCTTTGCATCCCTAGCTACATTCCCCCGATGGAGACAAAGTATGAAGTCCCTATTCGAATTCCGCTGACGAAATCGGAACTCAATGAATTCTTTTCTCGAGTGGATGCCTATTTCCCGGCGAAGCATGGTCGACAGGGTTATAGCAGAAGGATGACAAATGAATATCCAGTGTTGTTTCGCTTGATTTACTTGAATGGAATGCGTATTTCAGAAGCCATAAACCTTCCTTTATCTCAAGTCGATCTGAATTGCGGCGTTATTACGATTCTCGATGGAAAGAGGAATAAAGACCGCCTTATATATATGGCAGAGGATATGACGAATCTATGCCGTGATTATGTGAAATGTCTTCGAGCTGAGCTTGGAGCAGAGCCAACCTGGCTTTTCCCTGGTATGAATCCCGAAAGGCACATCTATATTTCTTCTGTTGAGTATCGTTTTAATAAACTATGGGGAGAAACGCAGTCAGCAACGAAGCGCGCAGACAAGCCTACAGTGCATGATCTTCGCCATACTTTCGTTGTTGATCGGATCAATCTTTGGCTTGAGCAGGGTATTGACTTTAACTACATGCTTCCGTATCTGAGCAAATTCCTTGGTCACAAATCATTTAAAGAAACATACTACTATTACCACTATGCAGAGGAAGCAGCGAGGACTATCCGAAAGATGGACAGTGTAATTGACAAAGTGATTCCGGAGGTGATGCGCAGATGAAGCATGAGAAGATTGAATCCCTGTTCTTTTGCAGAACCCACGACTTTCTCAACGTCTACATCCCAAAGCAGAAGAACGGTACAGCAAGCACAAAGCTAACATATAAATGCGGTTTAAAAACATTTCGCACATATGTGAACTCTGTTGCAAGCATACCAACTAATAAGTTTAGATTTCAAGACTGCACATATGATTTCCTGCTGGATTATCGCAACCATCTGTATGACGAGATGCGTTTGTCCGAAAGAACTGTTAATAACCGGCTTGCTTCTATAAAAAGCTACATGAAATATGCATCGGCACGGGACATAAGTCTTCAACAGTATGCATTCGCAGTGAGCCAAGTTCCTTTCATTACGGTTCCTAAAGTTCAGCAGCCTATCATCGAGGATGTGGATGCCCTTGTTGCCCTGATTGCTATGCCTCCGAATACTAAAAAGGGGCTTCGTGACAAGGTGATCATGGCTATTCTCTATGATGGGGGAATCAGGCTCAACGAACTCGTAACACTCAAAGTGGGTAGCCTATTGATAGATACTGAGGAGATCGGCATCAGGCTCCATGGCAAAGGAAACAAGGAACGCACGGACTTTCTAAGCCTTAAAACATCCTCTCTTATACGGCAATATCTGAATGAATTTCATGCAGAAATGGATCCATCTGCTCCTTTTATATACACAATAGTGAAAGGAGAACGCGGGCCTATGAGTGCACGAAATGTTCAAAAGCTGATTAAGAAATATGCTGATCAGGCAAGAAAGGAACATTATCTTCCAGATTCTGTTTCTCCCCATACATTTCGTCGTACTCGAGGAACACAGCTCTTTAGAGACAATGTCCCCCTGGAAGTCATAGCAATCAAGTTTGGTCATGCAAATACGAAAACAACGCGCGATCATTACTCATCTCCTTCTCACGATCAACTTCGTGAATTGGCAAACAAAAGAAATGAGGTCATCCCTGAAGTCGAGCCTCTTTGGCCTGATGACGAGGATAAGATTAGTGAGATCTTAGGCCTGGAGTGATAATTTTATGCGCACTTTTGAATTTGAAAATGCAACATAATCGACTTATTCCAAGCAAAAGTGCGCATAACCATAGAGTTCGCATAATTGGCAAGGTTCCGAAGGCTCTGCGGGGTGTGGCCTTTCGCTCCGATGTGGATGTGCACCCCGCACCCGCGGGTGGCGTCGCTCTTCGCGCCTGCCTTGCGCAGGCGGCGGCAAAGCTCCTGAAGGGTTTCAATGTCGTCGTAGCGGAGGATGGGGGTTACCAGTTCGCACTTCTGGCTGTCGGATCCGTGGATGCTGACATCCTTTTGGAATTTCCACTCGCGGCCCTGGGCATCCCAGGCGCTCCAGGTGCTGTACCCGTTGCGGTCTGCGGTATTCTCGTAGCGCCTGGTTCCGAAGAACTCGGCGGCAACTTTCGCTGCGTCCTTGCGGGTGATGTTGTTCGTCTCAACCTCAACCCCGATGGTCTGGTTCTTGAGGTTCTCGATCTGCTTCATGGTCTTCTCTGTCATGGTCTCCGTCTCCCTTCGTTGCGGTCGCTGTGTTTCTGTTGTTGTGAACACTATACCTCTAAAACGAAGGCAGAAGGTGTATATCTGACGTGCGTATTGATAACAGGTCGATAACTATTACAGCAAGTCCCCAAAAACTAAAATAAGCCCCGCCGTGATTGGCAGGGCTTCAGCGTCTCTATTTTCCATCATCCACACTGACGTTCACATCGGTATCAATGGTGTGCCTGACTTCCTTATAGGCATTATCTTTCATCTCTTTGACAGCGGCTTCGATCAGCACGAGGTCAACTTCAATTCCTCTTGCCTTCAGCTGCGCCTGTACCCATTCCAGACGCTTCTGGCCCATGGCATAGCCGGTGATGGTTTGCTCGGCAGCCTCCACAAGCCATTTTATCATCGTCCAGACGCGGGTTTGCTGTTCGTTGGTCGTGTGGATTTTCAGCCACCTTTTCAAGGGAGGGATGACTGTCTTGACGAGCCAGACCAGCAGCGCATTGAAGATGATGCCGATGATGGCGATGAGCAGCTGGGTGACGTTCACGGTGAACATGGCTGCGGGAGGCTCGGCGGCAGTTTCGGCGATGCAAGCGGCGGTGAGTACGATCAGCAGCATAGCGGCCAGCAGGACAGAAAACAGCTTCTTCATGGTGATTCTCCTCTCAATATCTAAGTATCATCGTGTTCGTTGTCATGGGTCAGGAAACCGCCACTGGCTTTGATCTTGCCATAAATGACTTTGATGTGCTCCATAGCCACCTTGCCGCGGTTGTTCCTGAATTCCGGGTGCGCCTCGCAGTATTTCTCATAGTCATCGATGTCGTCCAGAATGTCCTCGAAATGGCTTTCAGAATGTCTGCGGTGTTCGCACATCTCATCGTAGAAGCGAAGGATGCGGTATCGTTTGTTCCGCGCTTTTTCGTCCTCGTCTTCCCGGATGTGGTTGTTGAGAGAGGTCTGCATCTTTACCATATCCTTTTTCGCAGCTTCCTGCGATTCTTTGATGCTCTCCTGGGTCTTTTTTCGATTGGAGACTACTGTCGGGATAATGCCCACCAGTGCTACCAGAATAGGAACGCAAGCTGTCAGTATTTTCAGGACCCACTCCATATTAGCCACCGTTCCTCTCAGGCCAGAAACACCAGAAATCCTTACGCTGTTTCAAGAAGTCGGACTGCTTCTGATATTTGCGTTCGGCTCTTTTGCTGGAAGGAGAGGATGGGTCATTGCAGTATATGTTGTTGGCGTCGTACTTCCATGCCGTGATATAGTGCCCGCTGCTCGTCCAGTAGCCAGGTCCCATGCGGCATACCACATAGCCGCCGGCATCGAGGCAGGACTTCAGGACATCAAGTGAGCCAGTGCCCACCATCTTCTTGAAGCCGTAATGTTCCTGTATGTGCCGGAAGAAACTGGTGGCAGTACCGCTGGATGCTGTCCTGTCGCCCCACTTCATGGCCAGCTGCGCCAGGTCCCAGGGCGTCACGGTCTTGTCGATCAGCGTGGCGATGATGTTCGCCATCGCCGTAGGCCCGCAACCGGAATTGGACATCGTCTGGCTCTTGTTACCGCAGGAGGTATAGACCTTTTTGCCCCATCTGCTGTCATGCTGCTTGTAGTTCACAGTGGACTGGAACTTACCGGAAACCTGCGTTATGGTGCCTGTGGAGCCGGAGGTGGGTACCACCTGGCTCTCCACGCTGCCGAGCATGGCTGCCCAGGTCTTTGCGCCGCAAATGCCGTCGGCGGCCAGCTTTCTGGAATCCTGGAACACGGCTACCGCCGATTTGGTGCGTTTGCCATAGATACCGTCGCAGGTGAGATTGCTGCCCAGGAGGATCTGAAGCGCCATCGTCGCGCCACTGATTGTGTTCTTGCTGGTAGAGCAAGTGGGCTGTACCGCGCCCATGGCCGCCCAGGTCTTCGCGCCGATCACACCATCGGCAGTCAGACCATGCTTTTCTTGCCATGCGCATACAGTTGCCACGAAGTTGGCGTCAAACGCCTGGTTTGCTTTGATGTAGCTGTCCGGGTCCTCGATCTGCTCCTTGACGGACAGAACACCCATCAGCAGCTTTGCGGCCACAATAAGTTTGTCCGCATCATTATGCCTGATCGTCTTCAACATCGTCCGGCACCTCCATTTCCACGGATTTTCCATCTTTGAGAATGAAGATCGTGTCGAGTTCAATGCCCTCCGCGACCTCGGCTTCCTTGTTGATGATGTCGAACATCATTGTGCTTGCGCCTCCTTTCGGGCATAAGAAAAGCGCCGGCATATTTCAGCCGACGCTTTTCAGTCGTTTATGGATTTAGCACCACTGCTCCATGTCTTCACGGAATTGCTGTTCAGCGGCTTCGAGCTTTCCGCCTTCCGTCTCAATTCCGTGCTGGGCCAGCAGCACAGATTGTTCATCGATAATCTCTAATGCCATTCGCAGCATATTTTCGAGGCGCTCGATTACACGCAGGTTGCTCACGATTCACACCTTACCCTTCTCCCAGTGCGGCGATCACAGCGTCGCGCCACAGCTCGGGCACGTCGTCGATGGTCTTGCGGCCCATGCGGATCAGCTTCACATACAGATTCACCATGGCTCATTTCCCTCCTTTACACGATCAGTCCGGCCAGCTCGGTGACGGCATCCGTCAGATCGGCAACGATATCGGCCAGCTCACAAATGGCATCGTCGGTGGCCGTAACCTTCAGTTCCTCCAGGCGCTTTGCGGCGTCCTCCTGGGCAGTGACGCTCTTGACCTTCGCCAGCCACAGCGTCTCATTGTTGTGGATCCTCCGCTCCAAGTTCGGTGCCCAGGGGCAGGACATCTCCCACATAGTTGCCCGGAATACAAAACCGTCGTCTCGCTGCTCCTCCTGAACGTCCGTATAGAATCTGATATACGCCGTCCCGTTGTCGTTGGTGACAGAATAAACGGGCGGCCTCTCCGACAATTCCGTGTTTACTCGCATAGGATATCACCTCTCTCATCAGCTTTAGATTTACCCTGGGTTTGATGTATGTTTCGATGAAGTGCTTACTGTCGGCATGTTGAAACCAGCCGCACAGACTTACAATACCTTCCGCATCTCTCAACAGCACCTCCCCTCTTTCACGCAGGCGCTTTTCGATTTTCGTGGCGATTCTGGATGTATGAAGAAAGATACCGCCTCTCACCTCGGTGTGATCCCGATAGAAGCGATATCCGACGATGTCAATGGGCGCGATGCCGGAGCCGATGTCATTGGAGTCCACGGCAATACGTCGAATCTCCCAGCAGTCCTTTATCTCAAGGCGCAGCTCGTTCCTGGCGTATTTGATGACTTCTTTGACGGCCTTTTCCAGATCGCGCTTGCTGGTGCCGATCAGCAGCATATCATCCATGTAGCGGAGATAATGCGCTACCCAGTTGGTACGCTTGCCACGGCGCAGTTTGCACATATCCTGTTTTACATGATGGTCCAGTGGTTGCAGAAAGAAATTAGCGAACCACTGGCTTGTATAGGTTCCGATAGGAACGCCAGTCGGTACGCAGTCTATGGTGTTGTCTATTACATCCAGTACGCGCTCGTCTTTTATGACGCGGCGAAAAGCGGCCTTCAACAGGTCGTGGTCGATATGCTCATAGAATTTGCGGATATCCAGCTTCACAAAATACTTGGCCTTTTCGTCCAGGCGCACCCACTTTTCCACGGTCTTCCTGGCGGCATCGATGCCGCGCTTCGGAATAGAACCGTAGGAATGCTCATACATCCCGCGCATGATGGGATCATGAATGGTCTGTATGAGCATCCAGTGTATGATATGGTCGGCAAGACATGGGCAGTCGATGTTCCGCTTTTTGCCATAGGTAGGCTTCACGGTCAGATGCCGCATTTCTGAGGCATGCCAGCCGTTGTTCAGATCATCGATTCGGTGCTGGGCATACTTGCGGACCTTTGCAGGATCCAGCTTGCCCTGGTGCTCGGGCAGGCCGTCATGGTAGCCGAGCTTCCGATACACCACAAAATCAGTACGCTTATTCTGCGTGCCATCATAAACAGCCAGCTCCGCATTGCTCAGCGAAACCAGTCTGTCCCATAAATTACCAACTCGTTTCATGCCTTTTTCCCCTTACGGCCTTTCAATGGCTTACTAAGCCGCTCCAGCAGGGAGCATTTCAGTTGTTTCCAACTACGGAAAAGGATGTGCACAAATACCTCGCTTCGTATTGGGTTTCCGTCCCGGTATGGGTTGTCGCATCAGCGGCCACGCCAGGTGCTGGGGGTGGGTAAAGAGCGGCGCCGTAGTTCCAGTTCGCGTTCGAGACGTTATCGTTGGCGTTGAAGTAGCAGGGACCCGCATTCGCACCATTGTTCACGTTACCGCCACGACGCACCGCGCGAACCTCAGGCGTGTTGACGAGGTTCGCAGGATACCAAACGGCCAGAAGAGTCGCATCCAATCCCGTTGCGCATTAGTATAGCAGGTTTTCCCGGTTTTGTCAGGCGTTTGTAAGTGTCTGACAAAATAAGCAAAAAGTGCCAAAATTTGAAAAAAATTTCGCCGCTTACGCGGCGATGGATTTTGGGGTTACCAGGGGGCTGCGGCCCCCTCTGCGCTTCGCGCATTCACCCCCTACTGGAGGAAATAAAGGGCGGCGCCGAAGAGCCAGGGCGCGGCCGAGACGGAATCGAGGGCGTAGAAGAAGCAGGGACCCGCAGACGCACCATAGCTCACGGAACCGCCACGACGCACCGCGCGAACCTCAGGCGTGGCGACGAGGGGCGCATAGTCGCAGTAGTATGTGGAAGCACTGCCGCCAGACGTAAGGATAGGAACCTTCACCCACGGATAGTCTGCATCAGCACCGAGCTCTTTGATATACCCGTTGACGTAGCTTGCCGCGGGTGTTGTCACGCCCAGCTTCGTCCAGCCTTTTGAGGTGTCGGTCACCACAGCCTTGTCATAGTTGCCATACGACATATACTTCCGGGGATCAGCAAGGAAATACCAGTCCAGATGATATACGTCGTTGCCCTCAGAAACACGCACATCGGCCAGGTCGAGAGTCGTCATATTTTGGTTTCCGTAGACATTCTCACGCCAGCGATATCGCATAGGATATTTGCCGTTGGTGAGATGTACTGGGCAGCCAGTATGGCCAAGGATGGCGTTCACGCCGGGAGCATAACCAGCAGTCGCACCGGTACACCACGGACGGGAAGCAACGGCCCATGTGTTCACTACGATGTTGCTCGATCTGTCAGTGCCGTTATAAGTGATCAGATAGTATGTCCCAGAGCTGCTCGGAGTACCGTCAGCCGTACATTTTTCGATTGCAGTGATCTGGTTGTAGTCCGTCCTGACATTTACAGAAGAGCTGTAGGATGCACCTATGTAGATTGTCTGACCAACCACAAAATTACTGCCGACGGAACCGACCACGATTTTATTCGCGCCTGGAACCGCCACGATCTTGTCATCCGCATACCGCATGGACGCAGCGCCATACATGATGCTCTGCATGTCCTGTGTGGCAAATTCGATAGTCTGCAGCATCCACTCATAATGCCAAATCGCTGTCGGCTCGATCATGGCATATGCCTTGGCGTCAGCATCGGCATAGGTCTTGGCATAGTCGCGCAGGTCTTTGTACCCGCCGCGTTGGTTCTGGAAGCCAGGCAACGACACAGCTTTACCGTTGTCATCCTGTGCCAGTGCGTAGCATGGGATGTAGGTATGCGCTCTGATGTTTCCATCATAGTCGCAGCAGACAGGATGGATTTTGTATCCGGCTATCGGGAATGTGGATACGGCGAGAATACCGTCCTGATCGTAGTAGTAGAAAGGATCGACTTCGACAGCTACATAGTCGCCCATACTACCATCCTCGGCATAGTCAGCGTCGCCCTCATAGGCGTTCACGGTGAATGTGGCCTTGCTCTCGCCGCTGACAACGCTCCACGAACCAACGCACTTGCGACGATTGAAAGGCGCATACGCATCGAAGTCAGAGCTGCCTTGCACCAGATCGGTGCTGGGCGTGGCCGTCATACCCACGGCATCATACAGCCTCGTCAATGCTCTGGCGCTTCCACCTACGCCAGACACGCCGAAGCGCTGAGCGCCGATGTCGTTGATGCCGACCGCGCCGATGGCGAAGCGGGCGTTGTATTTCTCCTGGTCAGTGAAGCCCTGCGAAGCGCTGTCCACATGGACGACTTTATCAAACTCTGTGTCGATGCTCTCAAGCTCCTCGCTGATATCTCCGATGGCATCATTGATTCCATCCAGCGCGGCCTTGATGACCTTGTTCTGGACAGGATGCTCGGACGTGTCAGAGAAGGAGCTATCACCGCTCATGGAGTCCAAGGCAGCCCTGATACCATCAGACGTGACTGGGTTTGTGCTACCGGTGGTTGGCTCCGTATCGAACGTCAGGTTGTTCTGCTTCTGATCCAGTGCGGCCTTCACGCCGCCAGATTTCACAGGGTTGTTGCTACCGGCGGTGGGCGCGTTGTCGAAGGTCAGGGCGCCCTGCTTCGCGTCCAGGGCCTCCTTGACACCGCCGGACGCAACCAGGTTGGTGCTGCCAGCCGTTGGCGCTTCGTCGATGGGTGGGAGATTTTCCAGATAATTATAGTCTATCCTGTGGACAGTGCCGCCTGCCCTGATGCCTTTCAGTGCCATCTTATCGTCACCTCCATATTAGAGTAAGAGAACGTCATCAACGACAGTCGGATAATCCGTGCCGGGGAAAACAAGAATATCGTCGATCACGCCGACTTCGAGAATCTCCGTAGTATCCTCCAGCGTACACTGAAGCGTCAGCTCGACGCTGTTCACGCCGCCAATGGCGTGGGCGGTGAACACGCCATCGTCATTCTCGATCCACATTGCCCGAACACCATCATTGATGAGCTGGGCCAGGGTTTCATCGTCAGCCTGGATGGTCACGAGCGAAAACTGGGTGGCGTTGGGGATGATGACCTCCTGCGTATAGGGATCCTCGCCCTCCCATTCAGTACCGAGCGTGACCTCCGAGACAAGGATCGTGCTCTGCAGGCCCTTCATGGCCTGAAAAATGCCCTGCGATTCAACCGGGTTGGTCGAATTGCTCCGAGGATATTCGTCGAAGGTCAGCGAGTCCTGCTTGCTCTGAAGTCCTTCATAAACACTGCCGGATGATACTGCATGAGTGCTGCCCTCAGTCGGCTCCTGGTCGATATTGAAGTCGATGTTGGCAAGCGCATCATAAATGCCGCCGGACTTGACCGGGTTATCGCTGCCCTCCGTCGGCACGTCATCGAACGTCAGCGCCTCCTGGATATTGGAGAGTGCGGTAAACAAACCGCCGGACTTGACTGGATTGTCGCTGTTTTCCATGGGGACATCATCGAACGTCAGCTTGTCCTGCTTCAGATCCAGCGCGTTTTTGATGCCGCGGCTGGTGACCGCGTTGGTGCTGTTGTTCGTGGGTGTCTCGTCGAATACGCCCAGGGCGGCTTCATTGATGGCATTCAGGGCATTGATTATGGCGTCGCGGACTTCCTCGCCACGCGCCGCCAATTCTATGTCTCGAACATATGCGGAAATATCAGCCATTGCTGCTCAACTCCTTTATATGTCGGAGCCATTGCTCAATGGTCACAGCCTCCATAAGCATGCCCTCGCTGACGCTCCGGCTGCGGACACCGTTGGAGATCTGCATCTTCTCCATTGATGGGATGCTGTTCCACAACTCCTCATGCTTGGTGAAGTATTCGGAGAATCGGCGCTCGGTGCTGTCCCTGTATTCGCCGTTTTCTTGATTCACCCACTCCGGCTTGTTCATGGTGTAGTAGGCGTCAAAGATCATGAAGGCCGTGTAGAACGCTGCTCGGTCCTGCATGGCTCTTTTGATAAACTCATCTACAAGAGCGTCGTTGCTGTCCAGCATATTGCTGTAGGTTTTGAGGATATACTTCGGGTCGTGCCGGCATACGCTATCGTCCCGCCACTTCCACAGATAGAAAGCCGTCGGGCAGTATTTGACCTCGGTGGAAAGGTTCTGGGCCAGGATATTGAAGTAGCTGTCCTCATGAATCGTCAGTCCCTCATTCCAGCGGATGCCTTTGCTCACCAAATACTGCCGCCGATGAACCTTGCCATGGACGAAGGTGCTGTCGCGCTCACGATTCACATACATCACTTCACCGTTGAAGCGCGTCTCTTCCACGAACACAGAAACCAGGCTATCGAATCCGATCTGCATTTCCCTGAACAGGATCCACAGACCGCAGGCGTTCATCAGCATATCATCCACGTCACAGAACATGACATACTCCGCCTCAGAGTGATCGAGACAGGCGTTCCGGGCAGCCGAAACGCCTTTGTGCTCGTTGCAGAAGTATTCGATTTGGAAAGGATAGCTGTTCCTGAATGTGTCTGACAGCGTACAGGTGCCGCCGTCGCAGCATACGATCACGCCGACATCCTCCGCAAGGTTCACATTCTGCTGGATGGCTATGCTGTCCAGCAGAGGCTTTATGACGGATTCATCCTCGTTATAGACCGGCACCAGAATATCAAGTCTTCTCATTCTCAACCCTCCCCATAAGCTGTGATTCTGCTCGCATACCAGCTCCATGTGCCATTAGTACGATATGTCTCCACAAGGCTCTCAGGTACAAAGATTGAGCCAAACTCACCGAGATAGCTTGAATTCAAGAATGGCGTTGAGTGAAGCGCATTGCTGTTATGGAGCGCAACCATTGCCTCTGAAAGTAGATACAGGCTGCGCAATGAGTAACAGCTCAGGAAAGCGCTGACCGACAGATATGAAGCGTTCGGGAAAGACGCCCATTGGAGCGAGTAGCAATTCTGGAATGCCTGGCTCGGAATGAAAGTCAACAGCGGGAAGAAAGCCGACTTCAACGCAGCGTCGTTCATGAACGCATATCGTCCCATCCAGTTGGCCTGCGGGAAAGATACAGTCGTCAGCGAAGCACAAGAATGGAATGCCCGCTCACCGATGCTTTGGCACTTCGGGAAGAATACGCTCGACATGGCGCAGCTCTCGAACACACCATAATTGCCATGGCCGTCGATAGTTACGCATTCAGGGAAAGATACAGTTCTCAAAGACGAGCACTGATAAAACGCATAGGCTTGTATTCTGCTCAGAGCCTGGAATGAAGCCCGACTAAGCTGTGAACACCAGCCAAACGCTTCAGCCGAAAGCACAGTTACCATAGAAAAGACAGCGTCTTTGAGGTTGCTATACCTGAAAGCAGAAACATGAATCTGCTGCAAAGCCGGAAACGAAACCGACGATGCAAGCCCGGCGTACAGGAAAGCATTTGAGCCGACGATAGAGCAGATCGGAAAATCCACCGCGTTCAAGCTACTGCAATACTGGAACGCCCAGTTCTGAATAGTGTTGACCGAAGGCATATAGACACTTGACAAACTGTAGCATCTGCCGAACGCATCCACATAAACAATGGAAGCATTTGGAAATGAAACGGTTCGTAAAGAGCTGCAATTCTGGAACATGCTGCTGGCCGCAAATGGTAGTTGCGGAATATAGGCGTGAGAAAGGGAGTAGCAGCTTGCAAATGCAAAATTTCCTACAGTCGTAACATTCGGGAAAGACACGGAAGGAAGCCTCTCGCAGCCATGAAATGCATATGCACCAATGTAAATGGTTTCGGGTGCACTGACTGTTGTAAGCCTTGAGCAGTATCGGAAGCAATCGTTCCAGATAGACTTTACACTGGGCAGAAATGCCGACTTCAAGCTGAGCAGGCTCATGAACAGCGACGGCACGGTTTGAGAAAGAATCGGAAATGTAATGGTCTCCAGACTGGTACAGCTTTGGAACGCCCAAGCATTTACACTCTCACAAGCCGGGAAACTGGCCGAAGGGAGCGCCGAGCATCCGGCGAAAGCATAGGAGCCGATGTTACTGGCAAGAGGGAAGCTGACAGATGACATCGTATAGCATCCTTGGAACGCATATGCGCCTATGCTCCTTGCGGATGGGAATATCGCCGAACCGAGATAATTGCAGTTATGGAACGCGCTGGGATTGATCTGTGATGCCAGTGGAGCGTAAATACGCCGCAGCAGCGTACAGCTTGAAAAGGCGAAGCTACCGATGTGCGTCGCCGCTGGGAAGCTGGCCGAGTTCAAAAAGATACAACTGCAAAAGGCATATGCGCCGATAGCTGTCACATTTTCCAGAGCATCAACATACGTCTCGATTGTGCGCCCGATCAGCTGTGCGATCTCGTTTCCTTCTTCGTAAGCATTGACAACTATGTCACTTGCCATTGCCTTCCCGGAAACAGAAAGAATCTGGGAATAGTTTTTCGGATCTATGCGGTAGCTGCCGCTGTAATAATCATGGTGCTGCGCACCGATTATCAAAGGATTTCCTACAAGCAAGTGT
>Ga0265298_10000519_pt1 | contig 57251 bp, 57 predicted proteins | sample AusTroGonzalo_MG_3_FD_193486 | JGI IMG/M metagenome (GOLD analysis project Ga0265298, IMG submission 193486) | Bovine rumen microbial communities from tropical cattle in Woodstock, Queensland, Australia - Gonzalo_01 | ecosystem: Host-associated > Mammals > Digestive system > Stomach > Rumen ... | reverse complement strand
TATCAAGTTTTAAGTTCAACTTGTCATCAACCTGTGTCTGGGTGTAATAATCAGCAAATTTAGCGTCAACTGCAGCAAGTTCATTGTCTGATGCTAATGTGTCAAGAGCTGTTTTATCAAGTTTTAAATCCAACTTGGCATCAACATCTGTCTTGGTGTAATATTTTTGCAATGTGTCGGCAAGTCTGTCGTCAACCTGTGCCTTGGTGTAATAATCAGCAAATTTAGCGTCAACTGTAGCAATTTCACCACGGATACTGGCTTTTGCAGTATCAACCTGTGTCTTGGTGTAATAGCTTTTCAAAGTATCTGCAAGTTTGTCGTTAACTGCAGCAATTTCAGTACGGATATTGCCTTTTACAGTGTCAATGTTTTGATCAACCTGTGCCTTGGTGTAATAGTATACATGCAATGTGTCGAACACTGTAGTACTGTCAGCCTTAATTTTCTGGTAAATTTTTGCAACGGTTCCACCTGCAGGATTCACATCGGAAGCATACATTGCGAAAGGAACTGCGGTAACAGGAACCTCGTTAGTCAAAATTGTTGTACCGATTCCAATAACAGTTTTAATATTTGTTACAGCGGTCCAGTCAATAGCGTCAAATTCAGTATTACCACCAATTAACAGTGACATCAAACCATTCTGGTTTGTCTGTACATTTAAGAATTTTTGAGAATACGTTCCGATGGTCACGGTAACAGAATCTACAGTTGAACTGGCCACCAAACGGTTGTTAGCGTCACGTACTACCGCCTGGTAACTAATTTTGTTGGATTGAGCCATGGCTACCACGGCCACTGCCAACATAACAACAAGCATTAAAAGTTTTTTCATGTTTTTGGGATTTTTTTATTGTTTATATTTATTGTTTATATTTTATTCTGTTGTTTTCTTTATCAATATCACGGTTCAATATCAGTCAATTCATTACCATCAGCATCGTATACCTGGTCTTTCACGCAACGTACGCTGGCGCCATTCTCGGCACTCATATCGTCGTTGATGAACTTGTTACAACCGAAGGCGAGTGAACATACCCAGCATTCGGTCAGGCTGTGTTTCACACTGCTCCAGAAAACAGTATAACCCAGCATATCTTCGAAACGGTCGGTAGCATGGTGGTAGAAACCGGCGGGCAGGGCATAGAAGCCAGCACCTGTATCACGTCCGGGAATCAGCCACAGAATATCAGACATCAAATCGAAAGCATCTACAGTAGCCAGACTCTGAACATTGGCAGAATCGGGGAGGTGCCAGCCAGCAGGGCAGATACCTCTGACATAACCGCCAACAAGGGTCTTTTTAGGCTGATCGTCACTACCTTCTGCTACATTAACAGCAGCATACCAATTGTACAAACGACCATAGATATTCAGGTTTTCAGTCGTGTCGTTAAAAGTATAGCTCTTGTAAACCATATTCGGAGCTTCTGCACCTCCGATATAATGTGTAGACTTCATATTGGGCTTGGTCCAGCAGTAACGTGCCGGTGCAGTACCAATATACAAAGAAGCATACTCATAGCCATCCGCATCTTTTACCGTGCCACCACACAGGTTCACGAAATAGTGACGAATACTGTCGCAACCATATGTCACTGTATTCCAATCATATTCGTTGGGGCCACCATGTAAGGGACGTACGGCGATGGTGTCGGGATCAATATGCAAAATGTCAATAGCATAATCATTGCTTCTAATATCATTAGAGTCCAGATACAAAGTATCAAAAATCTCATAAATAGGATGCACTTTCAAAAGCAAAGTGGTCAAGCTGTCATAATTGAACTGGGCATTCCAACTGTAATGTCCTGCATCGTAAGAGGTTGAATCGTAAATCGCCATCGGGGGATACGGCATAGTCGTATCTACCGGGAACACGGTAATGGTTTCCCCTTTGAACACGATCTGGACACCGTACTGTTCCATCATGAATCCGGAAGAGTCCTGCACATGAGAAGGGCTCACTACAAGTGAGTCGTTCTGGCAACCTTCCAGCACAATATCCAGACGCTGCAACTGCGCATGCATAACACCCTCACACACCGTGGTATCCGTTCCATACTGTTTGAAGAATGGCATGCCCATCACGAAACTCGATTTTCCGACCTGTCCTTCCGCCATGCCGAAGCCATAGGCAAATTTGCCATAGTCGGACTGGGCACTCACCAGTACCACAGACAAGAGCAAACTTAAAATTAATAATGTTTTTTTCATAATAACTTATTTTTGTTTTTTATTGTTTTTTCTTCTTAAGTTTTTCTCTATTATAATATATTGTATAGTTCCTTTTTTTTGTCTTTTTTTGTCTGTTTTTTCCCTCTTCAGTGCTCGTAGACAGCCCATTTTCGACGTTTTTTCGCACAATTTACGCACAAAAACGAACGTGTACTCGTCTTCCACGGCATCTCCTCTCACATGTAATATTCTAATTATCAATCTCTTACACAAATCAGAACCCTACATTCTTACAATACTACATTATCATGCAAATATACAATAATTTTTTTAATTCACAAAAAAATCTTGTTATGAAAAATTTTTTTTAAAAACATGATTTTCAGGGGATCATTTAAAGAAAAAAAACGGACGCTTTCGCATCCGTTTTTTAGGGTTATAGGAAACAGGCTTCCGATTACTCTTCGGCCAGCACTTCCAGGTTCAAGTTCACCTTGTTGAAGTCCTTGTGCAGGTTCACCACAGCGGTGTAGTTGCCCAATTCCTTGATATGGTCTTCCTTGATGATGATTTTCTTGCGGTCGATCTCAATATCGTGTTGTTCTTTCAGGGCGTTGGCCACTGCGATATTGTTCACGGAACCGAAGATAGTACCTTTTTCCGAAGCCTTGGTGTAGATTTTCACAGTCAGGCCGTCGATCTTGCCAGCCAGGAATTCAGCTTCTTTTCTAATTTTCTCAGCTTTGAAAGCACGCTGTTTCAGTGTTTCAGCCAGCATTTTCTTGTTAGGCTCGGTAGCCAAGATAGCCATACCCTGAGGAATCAGATAATTTCTGGCATAGCCGTCTTTCACTTTAACGATTTCGTCGGCATAGCCGAGATTCTGTACGTCTTGTTTCAATATAATTTCCATTGCTGTTCCTCCTTTTAGTTGTTTGACTTTAAGTTATCAGTTACGAAAGGAAGTAAGGCAAGGTGTCTTGCTCTCTTCACGGCCTGGGCCACTTTCTTCTGGAATTTCAATGAAGTACCGGTCAGACGGCGGGGCAGGATTCTACCTTGCTCGTTGACGAATTTCTTCAAAAATTCAGCATCCTTATAGTCGATGTATTTGATACCGCTCTTTTTGAAACGGCAGTATTTTTTCTTCTTGATATCAACCGCAATCGGGGTCAAATATTTGATTTCGTTGTTTGTTGCCATAATTCTTTACCTCCTTATTCTGCTTTGGGTTCTTTTTTCAGGTTACGTCTCTTCTCGCTGTAAGCGATGGCGTGTTTGTCCATGGCTACGGTCAGGTATCTCAGGACTCTCTCGTCACGGCGATACTGCAGCTCGAGTTCTTTCACCACTGTACCTTCAGCCTTGAATTCGAACAGGTGATAAAATCCGGAGGACTTTTTCTGGATGGGATACTCGAATTTGCGGAGACCCCAGTCCTCTTCGTGAACTAATTCCGCACCATTGCTGGTGAGAATGTTCTCAAACTTCTTTACCGTTTCCTTCATCTGATCATCAGATAAAACGGGCGTCATAATGAAAACGGTTTCGTACTGATTCAACATAATTTTTTAGTTTTTTTGGTTTATTAAAATGGTTATTTTTTGGGGGTGCAAAAATACAATTTTTTTTCTTTTGTATTGGCATTTCTAAAAAAATTTTTTCATTACTTGTTTTTTTACGTGTTTTGTTTTTCTTGTTTTTTCTTTTCTAGCGTTTGTTTTCGAAAGAAAATGGAGGTTTGTATGAGTGGGGTTCAGCAGCTTGCTGCGTGAAACCGCTCATGCAAATCCTCCCGCTTGAAAAGTGTTGTTAATGTTTTTGTAAAAGCAAAAGAAAACAACGCTAGAAAAGAAACATTCTGTTTTTTATAAAAAAGAAATGTTAAAAGTTCATGATTCAGCAAAAACATGTAAATTTGCAGCATGAATTATACACTGCGAGAGATTAGGAATTTGTTGCTGTCTTCTTTACATATATTATATGGTGAAAGAGAAGCTTCGGCTATTGCAAATTATTACCTTGCAGAGAAATGGGGAATAAATTCATACGAATTTGCGATTCAACACGAAAAAATATTCCCAGAAGAAGATCTACCTGCTGTAAAAAAGGATCTGCAACGACTGCAAAACGGAGAGCCGGTGCAATATGTGGTTGGGAAGTCAGAATTTTACGGGCTCACCCTTCAGGTGAACCCGCTGGTGCTGATTCCGCGTCCCGAAACGGAGGAATTGGTGCAATTGCTGCTGCAAGCATTGTCGTCACCCCCCTCCCCCACCAACTGCAAAGACGCAGTCGGTTGCGATGTACCTTCTTGCCGTGTGTTGGACTTCTGTACGGGCAGCGGTGCCATCGCCATCGCCATCGCCCAACAACTTCCTGGAGCAAAGGTGTCTGCGACAGATTACAGTGAATCTATTCTGGCGCTGGCGCAACAAAATGCGGAAAACAATCATGCTCAGGTGCATTTTATCCAACATGATGTTTTGCGGGAAGACAGCACAAAACTGGGGCAAGGTTACCAGGCCATTGTCAGCAATCCACCCTATATTCCGCAATCGCATCAAACAAAACTGCACAAGAATGTGGTGGATTACGAACCGTCGGAGGCTCTTTTTGTGCCAGACGACCAACCTCTGCTCTTTTACGAGCGCATCGCCTTATTGGGCAGAGAGTTGCTGGCAGACAACGGAATGCTGTTTTTTGAGACCCACGAGGATTACCACCATGAATTAGAATCCTTGCTGATAAAATTTCACTACCAAAATATAGAAAAACTACTGGATTTGAACGGGAAACCCCGTTTTGTAACTTGCAAAAAATAATTGACTATGAGTGAAGATATGAATTTGGTGACCGATTTGGCGCTGATACTGATTTCGGCAGGTGTCATTACTATTATATTTAAATTGTTGAAACAACCTCTGGTATTGGGGTATATTGTGGCTGGTTTCATTGTGGGACCTCATTTCGGTTTGTTCCCCACCGTTTTTGATGCCGTCAGCATTGAAGAATGGTCGGAAATCGGCATCATCTTCCTCATGTTCGCTTTGGGTTTGGAGTTCAGCTTCAAGAAGCTACTGAGGATGGGCAGTACCGCCATCATCGCGGCGGCCATCGAAATTGTTTTGATGGTGGGCATCGGCGCCTTATCGGGCTACCTGATGCACTGGAGTCTGATGGAATGCATCTTCCTCGGCGGTATGCTGGCCATGTCATCCACCACCATCATTATCAAGGCCTTTGAAGACTTGAAGTTGAAAAGAGAGCCCTTCGCCGACCTTACCATGGTCATCCTGATTATCCAGGACATTGTAGCCATTGTGATGATGGTGCTGCTGTCCACCGCCGCCGCCTCCCAGCAATTCCACGGGAAAGAGATGCTGGCGGTCATCGCCAAGCTGCTGTTCTTCCTGATTCTGTGGTTTGTGGTCGGTATTGCCATCATCCCCACTTTTTTCAGGAAGGCGAAAAAATACATCAACGATGAGACCCTGCTCATCATCTCCATCGGTCTATGTTTTGGCATGGTGGTTTTCGCCAATTATGTGGGTTTCTCCTCCGCTCTGGGCGCGTTTGTCATGGGTTCCATCTTGTGCGAAACCGTTGAGGGCGAACACATTGAGCAGATTACCAAAGGTACCAAAGATCTTTTTGGCGCCATTTTCTTCGTTTCGGTCGGTATGATGGTTGACCCGGCCATTTTGGTTAGCTACTGGAAACCCATCCTCTTTTTAACCTTCATCACCTTGGTAATAAAGGCCTTAATTTCCTCGGGCAGCGTCTTGGTCGCCGGTGAATCGCTCAATGTATCTGTCAAAACCGGCTTCAGCCTGTCGCAGATCGGTGAGTTCGCTTTCATCATCGCCTCGCTGGGTGTGTCATTAGGCGTGTTAAGCAACTACATCTATCCCGTCATCGTGGCGGTGTCGGTTATCACCACCTTCACCACCCCTTACTGTATCCGTTTGGCCGACCCATTCTCGCGTTGGGTGGAGAGAGTTCTTCCCCCGCCCACCAAAAAAGCGCTGGACGAATACAGCCTGGTGGGAAAGAGCAACCGCACCCACGGCGCCTGGGGCACTATTCTGAAAAAATCATTGTTAAGGACCACCATATTCGGAATACTCTGTTTTTCCATTACCTTCTTAGCTTTCCAGTATTTCTACCCCTTCATGATGAACCTGCTGGCAGATCACATGCCAGAGCCCCTCATCAACACCATCAGTGCCTTGCTATTGTTGACTTTCATCTCGCCCTTCCTGTATGGGCTGATGAGCAACAAACACTCCACACAGTCCCTGTATGCGCAATTGTGGAAAGAAGGACAGCTGAACCGTGTGGGCATTGTGGCATGGACTGTTTTGCGAATCATCCTGGCGGGATTCTTTGTCATGGTCATCCTGTCCAAATCATTCAGATTCACCAAGTTTGTGATTTTCCTATTAGCCATTGCCATCGTAATTTTATTCCTCTTCTCTCGTCGCACGCTCCGACGGTTCACCAAGATAGAGGACAATTTCATGAATAATCTGAATGCCAAAGAGCTGAATGCCGAACAAGAATAAGTGATACCGATGAGAAAATTTTCCGCCATGATATTTGCGGCAGGCTTGGGGACACGCCTGTATCCGCTCACCGCCGACAAGCCGAAGGCTCTGGTTGAATACCAGGGAGAGCCCCTGTTAGAGCACGTGCTGCGCAAAATCATCGCCACTGGCATCCGGCACATTGTGGTCAACGTACATCATTTCCCCGACCTCATCATCCAATACCTGAAAGAGCATCCCCATGACGCGGAAATCCAGATTTCCGATGAGCGGGACTACCTGCGCGACACCGGTGGCGGGTTAAAATTCGCAGAGCCCCTGCTGGCTGACAGCGAAAACATCCTCTTGCACAATGTGGACATCCTTTCCGATTTGGATTTGGGCCAGCTGATAGCCTCTCACGAAAGCCACGAGGCTTTGGCCACCTTGGCGGTACGGCAGCGCGAGACCAGCCGTTATTTCCTGTTTGATGAGGAAATGAGACTCTGCGGCTGGCGCAACAGCAAGACGGGCGAGGAGATTCTCTCGCGAAAAGCCGCCACCTACCAGGAGCTGGCTTTCAGCGGCATCCATGTAGTGCGCCGCGAGCTCATCAATAGGATCCCCTCTGCTGAGAAGCAATCCATCACTCCCATTTACGTCGAACTGGCGAAGACAGACCTGCTTAAGGGCTTTTTGCACAATGAAGGTCATTGGAAGGACATGGGGAAGTTTGAGGACTTTAACAGTTGACAGTTTACAGTTTACAGTTAACAGTTAACAATTAATAATTAATAGTTGATATTTCGCTTTTCACAATCCTGTAATCCTGTAATCCTGTAATCTAATTAACCTTCTATCCAAAAACAACATCTTCCATCTTACATCGCTTCTCACCTTCTCACCTTCTCACCTCCTCACCTTCCCCGAAAAAATTTCATCCACCTGTTGCACCGAACAAAAATTTTTGTACTTTTGCCGGCGGAGAGATGGCAGAGTGGTCGATTGCGGCGGTCTTGAAAACCGTTGACCCTCACGGGTCCGGGGGTTCGAATCCCTCTCTCTCCGCAGCAATATGCAAAACAATCAGAATCAGCAAGTTATACAAATTAGTTTGCTGGTTTTTTGTTTTAAATCCTGGTGGACAGAAAAGCTTGGTTGGTGTTCAAGGTGGTTGATTATTGTCATAAAAGCCCTATCGTGTTTTGCAAAATTTTACTCCAAAATTCCAAAATTGTACTTCACAAAAACATCAAAAACACTTTTAAAGCAAAAACACCAAAAACATTTTTGTTTTTTTTCTTATGAATAGAAAGCATGTTTTTCTTGTTTTTGTTCAGAAAAAATGTAAATTTGCATTTTTAAAACCATCATTATGACCTGTACTGAATTTAACGCCGACACATTACCCGTAAAGGAGGCTATTCCGCAAAACCTGTTGCGGCAAATCAAAGAAATGCAGAAATGCGGGAAATGTGCCCAGTGTCTCTACACCTATATCCTACTCGCCCCCACGATGAGCGACGAGGAACTTATCGGCCTCTTCGGTCACGACCTGTTGGAAGACGCAGAGCTAAAGGCTGAACTGGACGAGCTGGCGGGTTTCAAACTCAACCCCTACCCCAATCGGCTGCGGATTGCCCGAGTCAACAAATGCCTTCAAAGCATCAGCTTGCAACAGGAACGGGGCGGCAAAGTGCTCATCAAACACTACATCAACGAGTGCATCAAGCAGTATGAGGGAGACATAATTGAGGAGTATTTCAACATGGCACCGTGACAGATATCAGGTTTCAGGGGACAGGTTACAGGTTACAGGGGACAGATACAAAAAAAGGACGCGTTAGAGCGTCCTTTTTTTGTTGTATGGATTTGATATTAGAACTTGTCTTCGTTATCGACCATCATTTTGTTCATTTTGTTGTATTTGTTCACCACCATAATTTCCATCAGGACATATACCAACCAGAAAATGATAGCCACGATAGCCACCGTATTGTGGTTCAATTTATAGAAAGCGGGACCATCACCAAAGAAAGTCGAATCCACAATAAAGCTAATCAACCAAACGGTGATGAGGAACAAACCCCACCAGAATCCGAGCACAAAATCATTGTCGCTCTTGGAATCTTCGGGTATAATGTTTTTGTCCGTCAGGGCATATTCGGTTTCTTCGTACAATTCATTGAAGAAAGTGTAAGGTTTAATCAAATTATACACAGGGATTATCCAGCCCCAGAATGCCCATGAGGGAGCGGTTGCTTTTGTCATCCAAGGACAAACGGCACGCAAGTTCTTGGAATTCTTGTAAGTCCAAATAGCCCAAATCACTACTTTAATCAGGAAAAGAACCATTGTAATGATGGCAACGACATTGAAAGTACCCTCTGCCTTAGCAGTTTGGTCCACAAGGTCATTATATTCGGCCTCTATTGGCTCAAACACAGCCTTTTCGTCAGCGATAGCCTGCTCCGTCTGAGCCAGGGCTTCCTGCTTATCGGACAATGTCTTCTTTGTTCTGTCGATATCTTCCTGCAATGACTTGGCCGCTTTTTTATCTTTGGCGACAGTTGCCTGATGCTTACTTAAGGTATCCAGTTTGTAGGCATAATATTCTACTTCTGCCTGATTTTGTTTCAAGGGATGTTCAACAGCATGCAAATGATCCTTAGCCTTAAGGTATGAGGGTTCACTAGTCACCTTCACCACATTGATTTTGTCGAATTTCAACAAAAAAACGATAGAAAGGACAAAGAGAACCAAAATGGCCACATTCAGAATCTGAGTCAGTCGGCCTAAAAAAACGTTATTTGAAATCTTTTTCATGTGGATTTATTTTTATTTTCTTGATAATCAATATTTTAAATAAAATTTCAACTGATTTGAATCGTATGCAAAAATAAAAAAAAAATCAATGCAATACGAAACAATTCAACAATTCCAAAAAAAATCTTTTCTGTAATGTATTATATATATAAAAAAACACTATTTTTGCAAACTCAAATTATTTACAAAATTAGGAGGATTATGTTCACTGGAATCGTTGAAAAAACAGGGAAAATCGTCAAAATAGAAAAAGAAAATACTAATTATCATTTTACCATAGAAGTTGACTTTGCCGACGAACTAAAGATTGACCAGAGTATGGCCCACGACGGGTGCTGCCTCACGGTGGTGAAACTGGACAAAGACAAAAAGCAGTATGTCGTGACCGCCATGGACGAAACCATGTTGAAGACCAACCTGAAAAACTGGGAAGTAGGCTATGAGGTGAATCTGGAGCGAAGCATGAAGATGGACGGACGGTTTGACGGGCACATCGTGCAGGGGCATGTGGATCAGACAGCGGTATGTGAAAAGGTGGTGGACGACAACGGCAGCTGGCGTTATTATTTCTCTTACGACAGCACAAAAAACAACTTTACGGTGCCCAAAGGCTCGATTTCGGTCAACGGAGTCAGTCTCACCGTGGTGGACTCCGAGAAAGGCATGTTTTCGGTCGCCATCATCCCCTACACCCACAAAGTGACCAACTTCCACAATTTCAAGAAAGGCACCGTGGTCAATATCGAATTTGACGTTTTTGGCAAATATGTCCAGAGACTGTTAGAACAATATTTTGCCGATCAGAAAAGACAATAAAAGCCGCTGATTACTCGTTATCACTTTTCATCATCTAAAAAAGAAAAACTTGAAAACGAAAACGAACATATCCTACTTTGCATTCAGCCTTGTAATCATCGCAATGCTGTTATTGTCTTCATGCTCCACCCGCAAGAACACATTTCCGAACAGGGCTTACCACAACACCACCGCAAGGTTCAACGTGCTGTTCAACGGCAAGGAGGCCATGAAAGCCGGCGAATCAGTGCTGGAGACCAAGGTCAAGGACAACTACACGACTATTCTACCCATCTATAACTATCCTCCACAGAATGAATTAGGTGCTATCCTGCCCCACATGGACCGTGTGATTCAAAAGTCCTCCAAATGTATCTACAAGCATTCAATGTACATTCGTGGCAAAGAATATGTGAAATATATCGACAATGCCTACTTCCTGATGGGGAAGGCCTATTTCTACAAACAAGACTATAACCAGGCTCAACGCACTTTCACATACATTGACAACACCTATAAGATATCGGATATCAAGGAGGAGGCCAAAATCATGAACGCCCGTACCGCCATCCGGCAGAAATACTACTCACGGGCTTTCGACCTGCTCAATGAAGTGGACCACGCCATCTACAAGAAGAAGTCCAAAAAACTCAATCTTCAGTACAATGCCGCCATGGCCGAGTATCATTTGTCAGCTCCCGACGGCGAGATTGAGAGTGCCATTGACTTCATCAACACCGCCATCGCCAACCGGCCAAAGCGGGATTTCAAGACACGTCTGTATTTCATACGCGGACAATTGTACGAGGTGCTGGGCCAGCCGACCGACGCCCACAAGAGTTTCATGACTGTCATTAAGCGCACCCCGCCCTACGAGATGGAGTTCAGCGCGCACATGCATCTGGCCACCAACTACGACGGCAGCAAAGAAGCCAAGAACTCGATTCTCAAAGAGCTGAACAAAATGCTGGACGAGAAGAAAAATGAGGACTACAGAGACCAGATTTACTACGCTATGTCGGAAATTTACCGCATTGATGAGGACACCGTCCTGCAGAAAGACTATCTGGCCAAATCCGTAGCCGCTTACAGCAACAACGAGTACCAGCGCACCTTCTCGAGTCTTGCGTTGGCGGACATCAATTTCAATGAGGAAAACTACATGGAGGCGCAAAATTATTATGACACCGCCACCATGACCATGCCCAAGAACTATCCCGGATACGACGATATCATCAAGAAATCGAATGTGTTGCGAGAACTGACAGACAATTTGAAGATGATTGCCTTACAAGACAGTTTGCAGCGCATTGCCAAAATGAGCGAAGGGGAACGAAATCAGTGGGTACAGCGCATGATCGCCGCCTACACTGAAAAAGAACGCAGGGAGGCGGAAGAAGAGGCTGCCCGTATGCTGGCGCTCCAATCGACGGCGGGCATGGCCAATGTAACTGTCAACAACAACAGCAACGGCAAGTGGTATTTCTACAACACCTCGCTGATTGCTGCCGGTCAGACCGAATTCTACAGACGCTGGGGTAACCGTAAACTGGAGGACAATTGGCGTATCAGCAACAAACAGCAGATCTCGTTTGATGACATGGCGCTCATGAACAATCCCAATGCCGTGCAAGACACCGTGGAATACGACGAAGACGGCAATCCCATCCCCAAAAGGGAAACTGACCCCAAGAAACCAGCTTTCTATACCCAGGACCTGCCGCTGACGCAGGCTGCCATGGACTCTTCCAACGCCATGGTGGTTGAGGCTCTGTATAATTGTGCGCTCATCTACATGGACCAGCTCAACGACATGAAAAGAGCGAACGAAACCCTGAAAAAACTGATTGCACGATATCCCGACCACGACCTCGCCCTGTCGTCCATCTACCTGCTATACCTCAATTACGGCAAGATGCATGACCAGCAGCAATCGGACTATTACAAGAATATCATCTTGACCAAATATGCCGACACCGACTATGCCAAACTGATTTCCGACCCGACCTACTACATCAGACTGGAAGAGAAGGCCAAGGAGCATGAGCGTAAGTACGACATCGCCTACGACTATTACATCAATAAAAATTGGACAAAGACCGTAGAGATCGCCAACAATGTGCTTCCCTCTTGTACGGACGTGAAGCTGGCCTCCAAATTCGCATACATACGGGCGGTGGCTATCGGACAAATTATGGGTGAAGACTCCTTGAAGAGGGCCTTGACCGGCGTGATTATGAATTTTCCCAACACGGAAGTAGAGAAATTAGCCCGTATATACCTGTCCAACTTTGCGAAAGATGTGAATGTGGCTCTGGCGCAAGCCGGTGATACCATCGCACAGAAAGCAGTGGAAAAACAGCAACTGGCAAAATTATCGCCCTTTGTTGACAAACCCGACGAGGTTCATTATGTGGTGATTATTCTGAACTCCAGCGCCGTTCCCATGCAGACCGTCAAGGACGAGATCGCCAACTTCAACAGGGAATTCTTCAGTCTGGAGCAATTCAACCTCAACAGTTTCTTCCTGAACAAGACCGACCAGATGGTCACCATTTCCAAGTTCAAGAACAAGGAGGTGGCCATGAACTACTACAACATCATGGTGAACAATCCCATTTTCGCCACCCACCTGTCAGGAGGCCATTACGAACTCTACACCATGTCATCGACCAACTATACCTCCTACTACAACATGAAAGACAAACGAGACATGTATCCTGCTTTCTTCAATGAGAACTATCTTCAGCAAAAATAAAAAAACAATATAGTAATAACATAAAATCATTTTCTTATGGCAAAATTATACGAACAAGAAGAGATTAGCAGCTCAAGCGTAAACGTTATTTCCTCCGGCACCATGATTACCGGTGACGTAGTATGTTCAGGCGATTTGAGAATTGACGGCAATATCAAGGGCAACGTCAGATCCAAAGCCAAAGTCATCATTGGCCAAAGCGGCATCATTGATGGCGATATCAACTGCAAATCCATTGAAATCGAGGGCAATGTAAAAGCCAACGTGACCGTTACAGACCTGATGTCCTTAAAATCGACCGCCAACCTGGTAGGCAACATTTGCGCTGGCAAATTGGCGATTGAACCCGGTGCCAACTTCGCCGGCAACTGCAAGATGCAGGGCATGAAAACGGATGTGCATCCCGCTGCTCCCGCCAACGATAACAAATAAGGACTAACCCAACGAAGGTGCCTCAACCCGCGAGAAGGAAAGCCCAATTTAACCGGTCGTTGAATAACTACGCGCGTTATTCCGGCATGGCTTTTGAAATGTTCTTCATCATTGCCGCCGGGGCTTTTGGAGGTGTAAAGCTGGATGAATGGCTGCATACCAAACCCATTCTGACACTGCTTTGTTCCCTGTTAGGAGTCGCGATAGCTTTTTACGTTGTGATTAAAGACACTCTTCGTTCCAACCACCATTCCGACCATGGCGAAAAAAATACCGATTAGAAAATTCTCAGTCCGGCTGATTATCTTCTCTGCTATCATGGCGGCCTTGTCGGTTATTATGCAACTTGTGTTGCCCCAGTATAGCACCCCCGCCCTGCCCTATATCGTGCTGTTCTTTTTTGTCATCACGCTGTTTACGCTTTATATTGTCTTACGGGATGATATTGGCAAGAACGACAGGCGTTTCGTGTCGAGCTACATGCTGTCGCGCATCATCAAGTTCTTTTCCGTCATTCTTTTTGTCGTACTCTACCTGCTCTTTTGCCCCGACGACGATAAGATACGCTTTGTCGTGGCTTTTCTGATCATCTACTTCCTGTATTCCATTTTCGAAGTGGTCATTCTGAAAAAGGAAAACGAACATCAATTTTCATCGGAAGAAAATAAAAAAAAGCATAAAGCATGAAATTATCGCAATTCAAATATCACCTCCCGCAGGATCAGATTGCCCTGTTCCCCACCGAAGAGCGTGATGAAGCCCGTTTGATGGTATTGCACCGCAAAACGCAAACCATTGAGCATAAAATTTTCAAGGACATTGTCGATTATTTTGACGAGGGAGACATTTTTGTCACCAACAACACCAAAGTGTTCCCATCATTGCTGTTCGGCGAAAAAGAGAAAACCGGTGCCAAGATCCGTGTATTCCTGCTCCGCGAACTGGACGAGGAAAGCCGTCTGTGGGATGTGCTGGTGGATCCCGCCCGCAAAATCAGAATCGGCAACAAACTGTATTTCGGCGACGACGAGAGTTTGGTGGCCGAGGTTATCGACAACACCACCTCGCGCGGCCGTACCCTGCGTTTCCTGTTCGACGACAACCACGATGCTTTCAAGCAGAAACTGAATGAGCTGGGCTTGACCCCGCTGCCAGAAGACCTGCAAAGACTGCGTGAAATCGTGCCCGAAGACGAGGAGAACTACCAGACCATCTACGCCAAAGTAGAGGGTGCTGTGGCCGCCCCCGCCGCAGGTTTCCATTTCAGCAAACATCTGTTGAAACGCATGGAACTCAAAGGCATCGACTTCACCGAAATCACTCTCCACGCCGGTTTAGGCAACTTCCGCGAAATTGACGTGGAAGACCTCACCAAGCACAAAACCGAATCTGAGGCGATGGTCATCACCGAAGAGGCCGCCAATGCCATCAACACCGCCCGCGACAACGGCCACAAAGTGGCTATTGTGGGTACCACCACCATGAAGGCTCTGGAATCTTCCGTCTATACCAACGGTCATGTGAAGGTGTTCGACGGCTGGACCAACAAGTTCATCTTCCCGCCCTACACTTTCTCCATCGGCGACGCATTGATTACGAATTTCCATCCTTCGGAAAGTCCCATGCTGATGATGGTGGCCGCATACGGTGGTTATGAATTCATCATGAAGGCCTATAAGGAAGCCGTAGCCGAGAAATACAGATTCCTTACCTACGGAGACGCAATGTTAATAATGGATTAATCAAATAGTTATGGCAGAATCATATAGCAAGGCCGGTGTCAATCTGGAAGCCGGTTACGAATCAGTAAGACTGATCAAGAAACATATCTCCCGTACTGCCCGTCTGGGCATGATGGGCAACATCGGCAGCTTTGGCGGCATGTTCGACCTCTCGCTGCTCAATATGAAAGAACCCGTGTTGGTGAGTGGCACTGACGGAGTGGGCACCAAGCTGAAACTGGCGTTCATGATGGACAAACATGACACCATCGGCCAGGATGCCGTGGCCATGTGCGTAAATGACGTGCTGGCACAGGGCGCTGCCCCACTGTTCTTCCTCGACTATATCGCCGTGGGCAAGAACGACCCCAAGAAAATCGAGCAGATTGTGAAAGGCGTGGCCGACGGCTGCGTGTTGAGCAACTGTGCCCTCATCGGTGGCGAGACCGCTGAGATGCCCGACATGTACGACATTGACGAATATGACATCGCTGGCTTCACCGTAGGTGCCGTGGAGAAAAGCAAGCTCATCGACGGCTCCAAGGTAAACGTGGGCGACCTGCTGGTCGGCATCAGCTCCTCAGGCGTGCACTCCAACGGATTCTCTTTGGTCAGAAAAATTATCTTTAAAGATAACCAATTAGACCTGAAACAGCACTATGACGAATTGGGCGGCACGCTGGGAGATACCCTGCTTACCCCCACCCGCATCTATGTGAAACCGGTGCTGGAACTGTTGAAAAACATCGACATTCATGCCATCTGCCATATCACCGGTGGCGGCTTCGACGAGAACATTCCGCGCGTGCTGCATGATGGTCAGGGCATCTACATCAAGGAAGGCAGCTGGACCATTCCGCCCATCTTCCCCTTCTTGGAGAAATATGGCAAAGTACCTCATCGCGAGATGTTCAATATCTTCAATATGGGTGTCGGCATGATTCTGGTGGTGGATCCCAAAGACGAGCAGCAGACCTTGTCGATGCTGAAAGAATTGGGAGAGAAGGCCTCTGTTATCGGTCGTGTAACCGACAAGGAAGGTGTAGAAATTGATCTATTGTAATATTTTATCCCGAGATATCTGTAGAGACGTGTCATGGCACGTCTCTACATTAATCCTTTTCGAGATCTGGCTGTCATAAATAATTATAAGCTTTAATGATGAAAAATATTGCAGTTTTTGCCAGTGGCTTCGGCTCTAACTTCGAGGCCATTATTGAGGCTGCCCATAACGGCACGCTACATGCCCATATCGCGCTGTTGGTGGTAGACAAGCCTGCCTGCTATGCGGTGGAACGCGCCCATAACCACAACATTCCCGTATTCGCCTTCAACCCCAAGGACTACGACTCCAAGGAAGCCTACGAAAAAGAGATTGTGAAACAGCTGCAAGCCTATCAAATTGATTTGGTTGCTTTGGCTGGCTACATGCGTTTGGTAGGTTCGGTGTTGTTGGATAACTATGCCCATCGCATCATCAATATCCATCCGGCTTTGTTGCCCGCTTTCCCTGGTACACATTCTATCGAAAAAGCCTATAATCATGGCGTAAAAGTATTTGGTATCACCATTCACTACGTAGATGCGGGTATGGATACCGGTCCCATTATCGACCAGGAATCCTTCAAGAAAAAAGAAGGGGAAAGTGTGGAAGAAGTGGAAACCCGCATTCATCAATTGGAACATCAATTGTATCCAAAAGTATTGGAAAGAATTTTAAATCATTAACACATAATGATATATGAGTAAAAAATGGTTCTTTCTGATCATGATGTTCATGACTTTGTCATGCGGTATACTCATGGCGCAGTCGGCCAACAAAAAGGCGGATGCCCTGTACCGCAAGGCACAGGACGCCCTTAACAGCCACCATTTCGACAAAGCGCAGACTTATCTTGACAAAGCTCTGGAACTGGACCCGAACTTTGCGGAAGCCTATCTGCTGCAAGGTGATGTATACAATTTCCAGTCAAACTCGGTGGGGGCGGTCGCCAACTATAACAAAGCCATACAACTCAAGCCCAATCAGAAACCCATTTTATTCTATATCACCGCTGTAGAAGAGTTGAAATGCGGACTTTATCAGGATGCTTACAACCATCTGCTCCTCTTTCAGGAAAGGGAGAAAGACATCACTCCTTTGGCCAAAGAATTTGAGAAAGCCATGGAGACCGCCACTTTCGGTAAAGAAGCCATCAAAAACCCGATGCACTTCAATCCCATCAATATGGGACCGAATATCAACAGCGAGCACGACGAATACTTGGCCGCTCTTACTGCCGACGAGCAGGAAATTATCTTCACGGTGCGGCAGCCGCGCAATGCGAACACCATTTGTGTTTTCTGCCAGACGGAAGAAGATTTCTATGTGAGCAAGCAGGTCAACAATAGCTGGCAGCCCCGCGAGGCGATGGGAGCCCCCATCAAATCAGGTTACAACGAAGGAGCACAGTGTATTTCTCCCGACGGCCGTTACTTGTTTTACACCCTTTGTAACACCGACTACGGCATGGGCAGCTGCGACCTTTACTGGGCCAAGCGCATCGGCGACCGATGGTCACGTCCCCGCAACTTCGGAGAGCCGGTGAACAGTAAGCACTGGGAAAGCCAACCCACCATTGCTCCCGATGGCAGAACCATCATCTTCGCCTCCAATCGTCCCGGAGGCTTTGGTGGCGTGGACCTATGGAAAACCACCATGACGGAAGAGGGCGTTTTTTCAGTACCTGAAAATTTAGGGCCCGTCATCAATACCAAAGGCGATGACACCGCTCCCTTTATCCACAGCGACGGCAAGACCCTGTATTTTTGCTCAGATGGACGACCGGGTATGGGTGGCAAGGACATCTACTACTCCACCCTGCTCAGCGACGGAAGCTGGAGTGCGCCCGTCAACATGGGCTATCCGCTGAACACACCTGCCGATGAAATCAACATTTCCATCAATGCAGCCGGCAACACCGGCTATATCGCCTCTGACAAAGAAGGCGGTTTCGGTGGCCTGGATTTGTATAGCTTTACTCTGGACGAGAAACTGCGTCCTACACCCGTTACCTACCTCAAAGGCCGTGTGATTGACGCCTTCACCAAACGCCCGGTAGAAGCCCAAATCGAGATGATAGACCTCAACCAGGACAAACTGCTGACTTCCACCACCTCTGACCCCGAAACGGGTGAGTTTTTGGCTTGTATCTTAACGGGTACCAATGTCCTGCTGAACGTATCCAACCCCTTGTATCCCTTCTATTCCGAGAACTTCCAGATTAACCAAGAAGCCTCTGAAATGGAGCCTTACATCAAGGACATTCCGCTTCACAAGGCAGGAGTTGGCAAGACTTATATCCTGAAAAATATCTTCTTTGAATTTGACAAAAGCGACTTGCAGCCCGCCTCTTTCGTGGAGTTGAACTTGTTAGTTGACTATCTCAAACAGAATCATGACATTGCCATTGAGATTGGTGGCCACACCGACGACCAGGGCAGCGACGACTACAACAACCGTTTATCGTTGGCCCGTGCTAAGGCAGTATATGATTACCTGATATCGAAGGGCATTGAGGCCAGCCAAGTGAGTTACAAGGGCTATGGCAAGAGCCAGCCCATTGCCGACAACGGCACCGAGGAAGGCCGTGCCGCCAACCGTCGCACCGAGTTCAAGATTGTGGAGGTTGGGAGATAATTTTTGTAGCCTTCATATAACAAGAACATTTTGTTCTGTTATTTCACATGTCCGTTCGAATTATATCAATGAGGACTCATAGGAAACTATACTTAGTCGTTAAGGCAAAGCCTTGAGGAAACACGTAATTCCCCTTCTATTAGAAGGGGAATTTTACATTCCCGTAAAACCAGGTTTAACGGGAGACTCACCACGGAATTGACACACCATAATAGATAAAAAAAATCATAAAATAACCGTGATTGATTATATCGAACTCACGTTAAAGAAGTATTTTGTAACACAAAATATAATTTTGCAACATGAAATATTTTTGTATTTTTGCAACTGTTAAAACAAAAGGGCATGAGAGTGATTTCGAAAAAAATATTGAATGAGTATTGTGTGGCAAATCCTGCCGCTACCATACCCTTAAATGACTGGTATGACACCGTAAAAAAAGCTGATTGGAAAAACTTTGCTGATATTAAAGCCACCTTCAATACCGTATCAAGTGTTGGAAATCAGCGCTATGTTTTCAATATAAAAGGAAATGACTATCGACTTATTGTACTGATAAAATTCCACCCAAGTCATGTGCTTATCAGATTTATAGGTACACACAGTGAATATGACAAAATTAAGGACATCAAAAACATATAACCATGGCACAGTTAAAATCAGAAGAAGCATACCAAGCTGCAATGCGACGCATTGAAGAGCTTGACAACATTGTGGATGACAACACCCCTACAAATGACCCCAACTATTTGGAATTGGATATGTTAATAGACTTAGTTGAAGAATATGAGAATATCCACTATCCAATGGGGCGCGAAGTGCTCTCCAATTACCTAAGGAAATGCATGCATGATATGCGACTGTCACAGAGAACCATGGCAGAGATGCTCGGAATAAGCGCTCCCCGAATGAGTGAAATCATCAATGGGAATGCAGATCCAACTCTTCAGACAGCCCGTATGATGTGCATCAAACTTGATATCCCTGCCGAAGTTGTATTAAGAATTTGATAGATATTACCTCTCAAACAATTTCAGAATCTTCATCTTCATGGCTTCCGCTTTGCCGCTGTATGGATGGTCGCGGAGAGGGAGGTTGAAGCGGGTACTGCCCTTGAGGACCGTTTGCGGATGGGTGAATTCGCGAAAACCCCACTCACCATGGTAGGCTCCCATGCCGGAATGACCCGTACCATTAAAAGGAACCCCCTTCACCATTAAATGAATACACACTTCGTTAATACATCCTCCGCCATACTGCTGAGTCTGCATGGTGCGGTTGGCCCATTTCATATTCTTGGTAAACAAATACATGGCCAAGGGATGCTCACGCTCGGCAATGGTCTCCATGAGCGCATCCACCTCCGTATCGTTGAATGGCACAATGGGCAACAAAGGGCAAAACAACTCATGCTGCACAATGGGATCGTTGATATCCACGGGATAAATCATAGTAGGGGCATAGCGCTGCGTGTCACGGTTGCCTACCCCACCAAACACAATGCGGTCGCGGTATTCATCGGCTAACTTGACACACTTGTCGTATGCTGCTTCAGTAATCAGCTTGGGATACTCGGGATTATCCACTGCCTGCTCACCTATCAGTGAGATATAAGCACGCTTCAATTCCTCCAAGAAAGGTTCCACCACCTCTTGGGCAACAGCTATCTGGTTGATATTGATGCAAATCTGGCCTGCATTGAGCAGTTTGAAAAAAGCAATTTTATGGGCTGCGTCTTTCAGATCAGCATCTTTGCGCACCACGCACCAATTGCCGTTCTCGCCACCCAATTCCAAAGCGACAGGGGTCAGGTTTTTGGCGGCCTCGGCCAACACATGTTTACCAACTGCAGGCGAGCCCGTGTAGAAAATCTTGTCGAAGCGCTGTGCCAGACATAAATCTGCCACATCATGGCCCCCATCAATTAAGGTGACATATTCGGACGGGAACACTTCCGCAAAGAAGCGTTTCAACACCTCTGTACAGGCAGCAGACTTGGAACTCGACTTGATGACCACCGTGTTGCCCCCGCACATTGCCGCCGCCACCACACCGATGGTGAGCAAAATGGGAAAATTGAAGGGACTGATGACCAAAGACACTCCGTAAGGCATCTTATAGACTTTGGTAACCAGACTAGGAAAGCACATCAGTCCACTGAAATGCCGCTCGGGACGTGCCCAACGGCGCAGACCATGTATCATTTCATTGATTTCCATTACCGTAGGAGCAACATCACAGAGGTAAGCCTCTACCTTACTGCGGCCAAGGTCGGCAGCCAAGGCATCCTCAAATTCGTTAGCATGGGCTATCACTGCCGCTTTCAGCTTCTTGAGTTGCTGGATTCTCCACTTTATGGGAAGGGTGACACCGGTACGGAAGTATTTCCGCTGTGCCGCCACGATGTTACTGATTTCTTGTTCGGTGTATGACATATTACCTAAAAATTACATCCTTCAACGCTTCAACGCCAAGGCGATCGTTGAGTTGGCGGATGATTTCACTCTTGCGGGCTAACAGCTCAAATCTGAGGGCAGCGTTGGTGACCTTCACCGTCAGCACCCCATTTTTGATATCCTTGCACTGGGTGTTCTGGGCTACCAATGGCTCCACCACTTCAGCCCATAAGGTCAGCACCCGCCGCTCATCGTAAAGCCGTTTTCTGCCCGACTTGTCGATGAACTGCTGTAGGAGGTCTTTGAGGAGTTGTTCGTTGTTTTTCATGTTTTGGAATTATATTTACGTCACTACCCCGCCCTACGGGCACCCCTTCTAATAGAAGGGGAATTGTTTTGCGTCACTACCCAGTCCTTCGTTTAATCGGACGCAATGAATTGCGTCCCTACTGAACACTGACCACTGAATTTTCCTCTCTCCTGCGGCTGCCACAATGTGACAGCCCTACATTTATGGACGCAATAAATTGCGTCCATACTGATCACTAATCCCTGAATCCTGAATCCTGATCACTGTCCCCTGACAATTGTCCCCTCTTTTCTGTAATCCAGTTGGTAAGGAAGGGGGCGACGGGGTTCACATATTTGTAGGTGAATGATTCAGTTTTGAATTTGGGTTTCAAGATGACCTGTTTCGTATCCACTTTCTCAATGAACATCAGCAGGACACTGAAAACAATCACCACCTTGGCCACACCGAAAAGCAAGCCCGCCAAATTATTGAAGAAACCAGGAATCATCAGTTTTATCACTTTCTCCACGAGTTTTCCGGCAAAATGGACTATCACCAGGGTTGCAATGAAAATACCTGCAAAGGAAATGATTTTATATATTTGCCCCTCACCCATACGAGCAGCCAGCATATCGGAATAATGCACCGTGGCCCATACACCCAGAATCAACGCAATAATGGACGCCAATTCGCAAATCAGGCCGTTTTTCAGACCTTTGTAGGCGTACCATGCAGTGGGAAGTAATATGACGATGTCGAGCCAGTTCATTCTAGGTGTTAGGTTATAGGGATTAGGGGTTAGTATACTGTTTCCTGTCATCTAACACCTAATCACTAACACCTGACACCTGTCTTATTCTTTGTGTCAGGGGTTGGGCGTAGATGAACTCGTTCAGGAGTTTGTTATCGGACGTGAGCACATTATCCATGATGCCCACCCAAGCCAGGTTGCCCTCATAAATGTAGGAGATGGTCTCCCCTATCGTTATCACCGAATTCAGGTCATGGGTATTCACCACCGTAGTGATGCCGAATTCATGGGTAATATCAAAAATCAGGTCATCAATGATTAAAGAGGTCTTCGGATCCAAACCAGAGTTGGGCTCATCGCAGAACAAATACTTGGGGTTGCAAGCGATGGCACGGGCAATAGCAGCACGTTTCTTCATACCACCACTCAGCTCATCAGGATACAACTTGTTGGTATTCTCCAAATCCACACGCTTCAGGCAGAAATTCACACGCTCCATTTTCTCTCCATACTCCATATCTTTCAGCATATCCAACGGGAAACGCACATTCTCTTCGATAGTCATAGAGTCGAACAACGCAGAGCCTTGGAACACCATGCCCATATCGGCACGCAGATCACGTTTCTCTTTCTCCGACAGACGTCTGAAGGCCCTGTCATTGTATAGTATCTCGCCTTCATCAGGAGTATGAAGCCCCACCAGGCATTTCATCATCACGGTTTTGCCAGAGCCGGAACGACCGATAATCAGGTTGACTTTGCCTTCCTCAAACTGCGTGGTGATATTTTTCAGCACCTGCTTCTCGCCAAAATATTTCGAAACATTCTTAACTTCTATCATCTTCTTTCAGTTTGAACATTAAAGCATAATCTGTGTAACCACCATATTGAGAATCAGAATCACAAAACTGGCCACTACAATTCCCATGGTACTTGCTTGACCCAATTCCAAAGCGCCACCATCAATTCTATATCCATAAAATGCAGATACAGAAGATATTACAAAAGCGAATATGAAGGTTTTAGTCAAGGCATAAAAGATATCATACATGCGGAAGAAGGAAGTCATGCCATCCACAAAATCGTAAGTGGAAACAGAACCTGTCAACAATACGGTCACATAGCCTCCTCCCAAGGCGAAGAAGATGCTGACAATAATCAGCAGAGGTATCATAATCACTGCGGCCACTATTTTGGGCAGCACCAGATAAGAAGCGGGGTTAATACCCATAACCTCCAAGGCGTCAATCTGTTCTGTTACCCGCATACTGCCGATTTCCGCCGTGATACGTGAGCCCAGATTACCCACCAGCAGCAAGCTGATGATGGTAGGACAAAGTTCCATCACAGCGGAGGTTTTCACGATGTATCCTACGCACCATTTCGGAATCCAGTTGCTCTCTATCTGCATGGCAGTCTGCATGGTGATAACGCTACCCAAGGTGATGGACACGATGCTGACAATCAGCAGGGAACCGATGCCCATGGCATCCATCTCATAGATAAGTTTTCGGGAAAAAACCTTCCACTTCCCGGGCTTGGTGAACACTTTGCCCAGAAACATGAAATATTCTCCGAAAGTCTCGATAAATTTTCTAATCATAGCAGTCCAATAAAGTTATGCTTCGCGGATGATAGCCGCACCCAGCGCATTCAGTCGTTCCACAATATGCTGATAACCCCGGTCAATCTGCTCCACATTCTGAATGATGCTGGTGCCTTCGGCCGACAGAGCCGCAATCAGCAGAGCCACACCCGCACGGATATCCGGTGAAGCCATAGTGGTGGCACGTAAACGATACTTGTGGTTCAAGCCAATAACAGTGGCTCGATGCGGATCGCACAAGATGATCTGCGCCCCCATTTCCTGTAGTTTGTCCACAAAAAACAAACGGCTCTCGAACATTTTCTGGTGAATGAGCACGCTACCCTTGGCCTGAATGGCCGTAACCAGCGCAATACTGATCAAGTCGGGGGTAAAGCCAGGCCACGGAGCATCCGCAATGGTCAGGATAGAACCATCCATATTGGTTTCTATCTCATATTCCTGATGTTCAGGAATCACAATATCGTCCCCTTTGATGTCATATTTCACGCCCAATTTGGAGAAGGTATAAGGGATGATGCCGAGGTGTTTGACGGCACAATCTTTGATGGTGATTTCCGAACCTGTGATAGCGGCCATGCCCATAAAGCTGCCCACTTCAATCATATCAGGCAGGATACGATGCTCGCAACCATGCAGTTCCTCCACCCCCTCAATAGTTAGCAAATTGGAGCCGATACCACTGATTTTCGCACCCATTTTGTTCAACATAGTGCACAACTGATACAGATACGGCTCGCAGGCCGCATTGAAGATGGTAGTGGTACCCTTGGCTCTGACTGCTGCCATCACGATATTGGCAGTACCAGTTACAGAAGCCTCGTTCAGCAACATATAAGTTCCCCGCAAGGGATTGGCTCTCAGCTCATAAATATTTTCATCGGTCAAGGTCACCGTGGCACCCAGGTTTGCAAAACCTTCGAAGTGGGTGGTCAGCGGGCGACGACCGATTTTATCACCTCCCGGTTTGGCAGAATAAGCCTTGCCAAAACGACCCAAGAGCGGTCCCAGAATCATGATGGAAGCACGTATGGCCCCTGATAAACGGATGAAGTCTGGAGATTTTAGGAAGTCAAGGTTAATATTCTCCGCCTGAAATTTAAAAGTATCGGAAGACAGTGGAGAGATTTCCACCCCTATAGCGGAAAGAATCTCCATCAGGCGATGCACATCGCGGATAGCGGGAACGTTGGAGATTACCACAGGCTCGCTGGTCAGCAGCACAGCGCACAGCACCTGCAGCGCCTCGTTTTTAGCTCCCTGGGGAACAATCTCCCCTTTCAGTTTACGACCGCCTTGAATGATAAATTTGCCCATAGTTTGATTTTATAACAATTTATTTTTCAGCGACTTTACTTCCAGAAATCACTTCTTTCACCTCATCCATATAGGAAGGATAAATATTGAAGACCATACGTTCCAGGTGATTCCAGTTATAGGTATGCTTGGAAAGTTTTATCACCAAATCATCCAGCGAATACCAGCCGTTGGCCTCGCCGTCGTAGCCCCAGTTGAAATGGAACATGTCGGTGTTCTCGTTGTAACCATCACACACGTATGCGTGGCCACATTCCGCATAATCCTTGACGGCCAACGAGGCACTGGCATACAACACTGGAAAACCACGCTGTATGTTGTCGATAATCATGGCTTTCCATGTTTTGGTCTTATAGCTGGACCGCAACTTCTTGTCTGCCGAGCTGCTGTAGTTGAACTTGTTCACAAAGCCGTCACAGGCTTTTGATGGCCATGCAAACGACTGGCAACCGTAGCGTTTCGGGGCATAGCAATACTGTGTCTCCGCAGACTCGCCACAGTCACGCAGCAAACGTGCAATAGCCTTTCTTTCCCGTTCAAAATGGATAGACTTGGCTTTCAGCGTGTCGGGCATACTCGACCAATCATAATTCTCACCCGTATAAGGTGATTTCGAGGGATACTGCCAATAACGCACGATTTGTCCCATAGCCGTAGCCACACAACCTGTGGGACATTTGCTGATATTTGCACAGGCACACTGCGCAACTGTTTCTTTCACGTAGAAATTATAGCCATCGCAAACCTTGGGATATGCCCTTGTCTGTCCCCAAGCGCTGGTCAGCAAGGGACCATACACGCCTTTGGAAGACATTTTGACAGCGTTCTTGTCCGAACGCAACAACTCCTTCCATTCACTACTCTCCCAATTTTTATCTTCCAACTCCTCAATGGCATAGCGTATTTGCACACAGCATTTTTCCAAGAAAATATTCATTCCGGGAGATACCACATCTTCCTGCTGGTTCAGCACAGAAATGCCGCCAGTCTGGAAGCGATAGCCTATGACCGCTTTACAACTTTTCACCCCTGTCAGCAAGACAGAGGAATTGTTTTTGAACAGCACCTCATACACCAAGGTATGCCCGTTTTCCTTCAACTCGTGTACCACCAGAATATTCTCAGGACCATAACCTTGGCTATCCCATCGGGAGGACATATAATGTACCGCAGCTATCTTAGCCTCTGCCTGCGACACAAAACGCTGTGCCGACAGGGTCAAGCTCAAGAGACAAAAGACCAAAATAGCTGCAAGTTTTTTCATGAAAATGTGATGATGAATTGACTTCTTCTATATTTAGAGAGGGGGCGTGCCCCGTCTCTACTAACACCTAAAACCTAATCCCTGTAACCTAATAATTACTGAGGGATGACAATCGGGAAATTGTGAGTGAACTCCATACGATACGGTGCACCGATAATGTTGGTCAAGAAGTCAACATACTGGTCGGTGAACTGGAACTCGTTGGGGTTGTAATAATTTGCTGGCAGCGGGAAATTGCCGATATTGCCCATGTCGATAGCGTCGGTATGGAACTCTTCCAGTTCGCTGTAAGGCACGATGTCACGCATCACTGGCATTTTGCCATAGTCCTCGCGCAGCAACAGGTCCACCACCTTGTCGGCCAAGGTAGAGGTTAAGCGGCGATCGTACTCATAGCACTTGCCAGAACGCGGAATGTAACCCGAAATCTGACCACGGGCCTCAATACCTAGTTTCTTGGAAATCTCGGAAGCGATAACACCGCTGATACCACCGAAACGAGGATGACCATATTCATCCAAATCGGGGCTGGCATATACCATCTCCAAACTCTCTTTCTCTTCGTTCCACCATCTAACACCCTCTGACACAGCAATAATCAAGCTATGTTTTGGAGAACGCATATACTGTTCTTTCACATGTTCGAAGAAGAAATCCTTGCGCTCTTTGGTCATCTCCACTTCGGGAACCAAAGCAATCTGGGCACCGCCAAAAACAGCCGTACCTGTCAACCAACCGGCATCGCGACCCATCACCTCCAGCACCATGATACGCTGGTGGGATTCGTTGGTTGTATGCAGTTTACTTGTCAGTTTCTTGATGGCCATAGCGCCAGAGGGGAAACCTGGGCATAATACAGTCTCATACTGCTGACCCTGATAATGATGAATTGTTCTGGTTCTCAAGTCATTATCAATAGTCTTCGGGAAACCGATCACAGGAATACCATATTTCTCGTACATCTTCTTGGCAGCGCCATTGGTATCATCGCCACCAATGGTCACCAGCACATCGATCTTGTATCTCTCTATATTTTTCAGAATCTGCTGGGAGCGGTCTTCCGGATTTTTCTTGCTTGGGAAGGGGTTGGTACGGCTTGACAGCAGGCCGGTACCGCCATAAATACCATTATAGGCGATATTGGTCAAATCCACCACATCACCATCGCCGAGGAGACCTTTCCAGCCACGAAGAATACCATAAACCTTGAAACCCAGCATGGATGCACGGTTTCTTACAGCTTCTATACTTGAATTGATAGCGGGGGTATCGCCACCGCCAGACAGAATTGCCAAGGTTTTACCGGCAAAAATTTTATCGTTTCTCATAGTTATGTTTTTTTTGATTATTAATTATTCTGATGATTAATTTCCAAATACAATCTCCAGATTCTCTGTAATGTGCATTGTAGGATCCGTACGGATCAATTCTTCCGCCTCAGCCATTTCCGCAAAAATGCCATCCATCATCTTATCCACAATATGGCTATAGAGATCTATTGACACGGGTTGCGGATTATAAGTATAATACACCGACAGAATATTGTCCCACTCCTCCGGAACACCCTTTTCCGTCAGCTTCATGCGGACCGGTGTCATCAAGGACTGATGGATCTGTTGGGAACATTGGGTTTTGAAATAGCTGGTCAAAGCACTGGTATTGGAAGTGGATACAAAGCCCTGATGATTCGTGTAAGTCAGGCTTGACCGTGCGGAAGAATAGGCACTGCCGATAGCAGCACCTGAAGCCTCGGCGGCACGATTGATATGCAACACCATCGTATCGATAAGAGCTCCCTGTCCGTGAGCGGTCAGGCTATCCACAATGGCACGGGCGGATGTGGGCATAGTTATACGATAGGCATGGTCTTCGTAGTCATAATATCCATATCCCAAGATATAATCCAGTTCATCCTCGGGACATAGACACTCAACGGCCAGCTCCGTCGCTAATTCCAAGCAGTCGTTGAACGCATTTTCCATCTGCGTATAAGTCAATTGTCTAGCAATATATTTTCCAGAAGTGTCTTTACACGAAACAAAGACAATAGCGATTAATCCAAGTAGTAAAATTTGCAGTTTTTTCATCTTAAAATATTTAATACAATAAACTGCAAAGATACAAAAAATAATTGGCAAATGAGCAAATTAGTTAATGTGCTAATTTTCAATATACTAATATGCCAATATACTTGTACCCTATTTTCTCGGATGGTATTGTTCGATGATATTTTTGACGTATTCCCTGTCCAGATGGGTATAGATTTCGGTGGTGGTGATGCTTTCATGGCCCAGCATTTCCTGCACGGCACGCAGGTCGGCACCGCCCTCCACCAAGTGGGTAGCGAAAGAGTGACGGAAAGTATGTGGACTGATAGTTTTGCGGATACCCGCAGCCGCTGCCATCTCCTTAATCATCATAAAAATCATTTCTCTTGAAAGCCGGCTGCCCCGACGGTTGAGGAAGACAAAGTCTTCTTCTCCCTTTTTGATTTTCAAGTGCATACGATAACCTTCCAAATAGAGCAATACGGCCTGCTGGGCAGTGTGACCGATGGGCACCAGCCTTTCTTTGTCGCCTTTACCGATGATGCGGATGTAGTTTTCGCGGAAATGCAGGTTAGAAATTCGCAGATTCACCACCTCGCTCACTCGCAGACCGCAGCCATACATCACCTCTATAATCGCCTTGTTGCGATGCCCCTCGGGCTTGCTCAAGTCAATACCGTTCAGAATCGCCTCAATCTCAGGAATAGAGAGCACTTCTGGCAAGTGGCGACCAATTTTGGGAGCATCCAATAATTCCGTGGGGTCATGCGCAATACGACGCTCATAAAGCATGAATTTGTAGAAGGATTTCAAACCGGAAATGATGCGAGCCTGACTTCGAGCGGACATGTCCTCGTCATATAAAGATGCCAAAAAAGATTGTAAGTCAGAAAGTTCAACCTCCTCCAGCTTTTTTCTCTCTCCTAAAAAATCATACAGTTTTTCCACATCGTGCAGATACGCTTCCACAGTCTTGGGCGAAAGGGAGCGTTCGAGCTTGATATAGTTTTTGTACAACTGAATACAGGCCTCCATACTCAACCAATTTGCTACCAGATGCAGGCATCTTTCTCGAACCAGCGACCTTGGGCTTTGAGGGTTTGCTCAATGACATCGCGGGCAGCACCATCTCCACCTTTCTTCACCGACACATAGTCGGCAATGGCCTTGATTTCCTCAGCGGCATCGGCGGGACAACATTTCAGTCCACTGAGTTGCATAATCTCATAGTCGGGAATATCGTCGCCCATCATCATCACCTCCTCGCGGCTGAGACCGTATTTGTCCAAATACTCGTTATAGACTTTCACCTTATTGCGTACCTGCAGGAATATTTCCATACCTGGGAAGTTCTTGTAGCGCAGGCGCATCGACTCAGAGTAGCCTCCGGAAATGACCGCTACCCTATAGCCCTTGCGCAGGGCGTACTGCAAAGCGTAGCCGTCTTTCACTCCCGTAGCCCTCAACTGGTCGCCATCAGGCAGTACCCATATCTTACCATCAGAAAGCACCCCATCGAAATCAAAAATGAAGGTGGTGATGTTTTTCAGTTTGTCTTTATAATCGTGCATATTACTCATATCTTTGGTATTTCTATGGTTTATTACCTCTCCTTCGTCAATTCCACCGCTTTTAGGAAAGTCTTGTCACTGCTATTGATGACTGGGTAGAAGGCTTCGTCTTGATATATATCACGACCAATGAGAGCTTTGAGCCATACTTTCAGTTCTTTGATGGACTCGTTGTTGAGGTCCTTTACCTTCAATCCTGTCTTTTGCGTATAGAAGTTCAGCAGTTGCTTCAGCAAATCGTTGCTGACAGTCATTCCCTTCACATAGCTTGCGGCGGTAGGATACTGCTTCAGCACCTTCTCCTTGTTATCCGTAGCATAGTTGAAGGCAAACTGGATAATGGCCGATGAATTCAACACCTGATAATAGGCGTTCAGCGTACTGTCGTCATCCAAGGGGATAAAGTAATCGGGCATAATGCCACCGCCACCATAAACCGTCCTGCCATTCTTGGTCTTGAATTTCTGGTTCTCGTCAAATTTGATACTATCCGAATGGGTCATTTCACCGCGGTAATATCGGTCGATGAAATCCTCGTAATAGGCTTCGGTGCCTTTGCCGTATTCGCGCTGGATGCAGCGGCCACTTGGGGTATGGTAGCGTGCCACCGTCAGTCGCACACTAGACTTGTCGGATAGGTCAATCTGCCGCTGCACCAATCCCTTGCCGAAGGAGCGACGTCCTACTACAATACCTCGGTCGTTGTCCTGTATAGCCCCCGCAACAATCTCACTGGCCGAGGCGCTGAAGTCATCTATCAGTACAATCACATCGCCCTTTTCAAAATTACCATATCGGGTAGCATAAATTTTGTCCGTTGGCACATGCAAACCTTCCGTATAAACAATCATCTCCCCCTTGGCCAAGAATTCGTCGCAAATCTGGATGGCGGCATCCAGAAAACCTCCTGAATTGCTTCGCAAATCCAATATCATCTTGGTCATACCCTGTTTTTTCAACTTCTTAATCGCCGCCTCAAACTCGTTGGCGGTAGTGGCTCCAAACTGGTTGATTTTGATGTAACCTGTATGATCATCAACCATGTATGAAATATCAAGTGTATAGGTAGGTATCACGTCACGGGTGACCGTATAATCATTTACAGAACCTTGTCGCAAAATGCCGATAACCACTGTAGTTTTTTTCTTGCCACGGAGCATCTTCATCACCTCATCGTTTTGAATACCAATGCCCGCCACATTCTTTCCGTCCACCGTCACAATGCGGTCACCAGCACGAATGCCCTGCTTTTCCGAAGGTCCACCACTCACCGTCGAGATGACCATAATGGTGTCGTTCATAATGCTGAACTGGATGCCCACGCCCTCAAAAGCCCCCTCCAGGCTCTCCATCATGGCCTTGTTTTCAGTAGCGTTCGCATAAGTGGAGTGTGGGTCCAGCTCCTGCAACATCGAATTAATGGCGATCTCAAACAATTTGTCCGTATTCACCGTGTCCACATAATACGAGTTGACATATTTCACCACCTCATCCAACTTGTTGCTTTGCATGCTGCTCAAACCTTGCTTGCGACCTGGCACAAAATACAAGGCCACGGTCATTCCTACTAAAAAAGAAATGGCAATGGTGAAAAAATTCTTGATGCGGTTGCTTCCCGAAGTGCGTTCGTCTGTATAATTGTTTTCCATGCTTATTTTCTTTGTCTTTTGATGGAGGATTGATGGAGAAGTTCTAAGAAGTTTTCAATAAAATTTTGATAATCAATATCTTGTAAAGAGTTCTGCTGATATGTTTGTACTACTTTGTTCCATTGTTCGGGTTGTACCACCGGCAGGTTGTGCTCGGCTTTGATTTTGGCAATAGAATCCACAATCTCCATGCGTTTGCCCAATAAAACGCTGAGTTGGGTGTCGATATTATGAATTAATGTTCTTTGTTTTCGCAATTCATGTTCAGCGGGAGAAGTGATGGTATCCTTAAACTGAAGTTTGGACAGCATTTCCGTTAGGTCCGCTGGGGTTAACTGCTGTTCCGCATCGCTGAGTGCGGCGGAAGGCTGGTTGTGAGCCTCAATCATCAGGCCATCAAAGCCATAGTCCAGTGCAAGCTGCGAAAGTTGTGCTATATATTGGCGTTGACCGGCAATATGGGAGGGGTCGCAAAGCAGCGGAATTTGCGGATAGCGCACTTTAAGGTCGATGGCCATTTCCCACGAGGGATTGTTGCGATATACACTTTCGTTGCTGTCGGCACAACCCCGATGAACCGCCATCAGTTTGGTGATGCCGGCATTGAGAAATCTCTCGATATTGCCTATCCAGAGTTTTAGGTCGGCAACCATAGGGTTCTTGACCATGACAGTAAAATCACGATTTTTTGCGGCATCGGCAATGGCTTGCACATCGAAAGGATTTACCGAGGTGCGGGCTCCTATCCAGCATGCTTTGATGTCATATTGTTCACATAAATCCAATTGGTCTGGGGTGCCGACCTCAACACAAACAGGAATCCCGAATTGTTGCTGTAGTTCTTGTAGCCATGGCAAAGCCTCGGTGCCTATGCCCGAAAAATCGCCTGGTTTGCTGCGGGGTTTCCAAACTCCGGCACGAAAGTAATCCAACGCCAGCCCCTTGGCCGCCAGGTTTTCCTTCAATCCTCTGGCAGTAAGAAATAGCTGCTCTTTGCTTTCGGCAGCACATGGTCCCGCAATGATAATGGCGTTCTGCATCGCTTGTTATATGTTGAATGTCAATGTGTTAAAAGCCAAAGGCAGCAGTTCTATCTCATATCGTCCTGGCGATAACAGTTCCCCTTCCATTTCTCCCAAAATAGGGGGTTCGGCGCTAATGCTGAGTTTGTTGGTTCGCAAGTATTCCACACCCTTGATTTTATGGATATGCTCTCCCGTGAAAATATGCTTTATCTTAAACAGTACCGTCAATATGCCAACCTGCGGAAGAATCACCACATCAAACAGGCCGTCGTCGAAACTGGCATCGGGAGCCTGCTTCATCCCGTCACCATGATACTTGCAGTTGGCTACCGCAAAGAGGAAAGGCTTGCCCTCATACTGAAAATTCTCAGAACTGATGACCACAGGGAGGGGCTTGTGCTTGAATAGGGCGAGGAATACCCCCAAAAGATATACGGAGATGCCGAGGAACTTGGGTTTAGTATAGATAGTTTCGTAAATCACCTCGGCCGAGAATCCGAAGCTGTTGATGTTGATGAAATAGCGCTGTTCAATTTGGTTTTTCCCTTGAAAAACCTTTGTCAATCCCACATCATGGGCAGTAAAGTTCCCTTTCAGAAAGCCATCTACCGTATCCAAGTAATCTTTAGGATAATGATGTGTACGTGCCCAGTCGTTACCTCTGCCATGTGGAATCACTGCCAAAAACACCTCATGCGTGTCGATGCCGGAGGTGAAAATCCCGTTGACCACCTCGTTGATGGTACCGTCACCACCAATCACCATCAGATGGCGGTGACCCTCTTGGCACAACTTTTGTGCGGTTTCCATCCCCGAGTGGCTACCGTTGGCCTGATGCAATTCATAACGGATATGGTTCGCATCAAGTTTAGTGGCGATTTCAGTCCAATGCTCCAAGCCCTTATGGTCCTGTGCATTGGGGTTAAGTATAATTTGCCAGTTATAATCAGTTACCTTTATCGTATTCAGAGACATAATCCAAAAATAATAACGGCAAAAATAAGAAAATTTCCGACATAAAAAAACGAAAAGAAACGACTGTTTCCAAGATGGAAATAGTCACTCCACACGGAGACATTGAGGGCAAGACGTACCATGGTGTGTCACTTATTTTGATGTTTCAATTCCTTTCGGTAAAGAATAAAGGCGGCCAAGTTGAACGCAATATCGCAAAAGGCCGAAACATAGCCAAAATAATTCACCTGCCCGTAAAAGGCATCGTTGGGCGTGAGACACTTGGACATGATGTTCGGTAAATAATGCGATAAGAAAAAGTGTATGGTGATGATTATAATAATCGCTGTGATGGAGAGTACCATCGTTTGTCTTTTATTCAGCATTAAGACAGCTCCTATAGTGATGAGCACAATCAGCAGACAGGTAATCACCTCAACCAATATGGGAAAGTGAGCAAATTTCCAATATTCGCTGCCGAGCACATTAACCACGGAAAGGATGTACCCAAGGGTGATGGTGAACAGCATCCCTGCGTAAAAGCTTCGTGACTCGCTCGAAGAGATTTCAGGGTCAGTAGCTGCGTTATCCGAATCGTAGCGCCACCAAATGAAACCGACGGTAAGAAGCGTTGTGACCAGATTTACCCACATCCGTACGTTTTTCATCGTGTAGTTGGGGATATCCCATTTCATCTGACTGGCTGAGAAAGTGCTAAGGTCAATGAAACGATAAAAGATAAAAGAGGTCAAGAAATTTATCAGAACAATCGCCCCCACAAAGATTGCGAAATGTCCCCATTTGACATTGAACATCTTCGGCTTTCGGAACAGGAGGTAGAAGACCAGCAGGTACGCTACGGATTTCCCCACAACCACGGCTATCGGATGCAACACAGCTTCCAAAGCGAAGAATACGGTGGGGAAGAGCGACGCCCAAACGGCATCAAACATCCAATAAAGGATAATTCCAAGCAGAAAATATTTGTAATCCAAAGGTTTTTCCATAGAGGTATTCATCATTATAAGTATTTTCAACCCTACAAAAGTACAAAATATTCCAATACAAAAACCACTATCACACTCATTTGGATGGCACTTGGACTTCGAAGCACCGAGGCCAGCATTACTGCTCCGTGTTCAGTAAAGGCATAAGGAGGACTTGTCTTTTTCCTTTTATTAAGTGATGATATCACAAATTGTGATATCATAATTAAATTGATTATCTTTTATTTTCTTTTTGCAAAAATATAAAATAATATAATACAAGGACACATACAGGAAAAATTTCTGGAAATTCTTTCCGAAAAACAGAAATAATAGTATCTTTGTCTTCCCAAAGAAAAACATTACCATTATGCTGCAAATCGGAACAAAAGCCCCGTATTTCGAGGGCAAGGACGAAAACGGAAACAATGTTTCCCTAAAGGATTTTCAAGGCAAGAAACTTGTGCTTTACTTCTACCCCAAGGACAGTACGCCAGGATGCACCGCCGAGGCTTGCGACCTGCGTGACAACTACCAGCGTTTTCTGTCGATGGGCTATGAGGTGTTGGGGGTGAGCCGCGACTCTGCCGCCTCACATCAGAAGTTCATCGCCAAATATGAACTGCCCTTCCACCTCATCGCCGATACCGACCTCACCATTCTGAAAGCCTACGAGGCATGGGGCGAGAAGAAAATGTACGGTAAGGTGACCGAGGGCACCCTTCGCACCACATACGTCATCGACGAGCAGGGCGTAATTATCGACGTCATTGGAAAAGTCGATACCAAAAACCACAGCACACAGTTGCTGAAATAAAAAAAGGCTGCCATTCGGCAGCCTTTTTTCAACATATTGGAGTTGATGTTATTTAGCGACTCTTTCCAGCCATTTCACCATACCGAGCATCACACCCATGGAGATGAGGCAGAAGCCGGCAAACACGGCCCAGCACATCCACTGCTGCGGGAAATTATTGAGCATGGTAACACCCAGAGCAATGAAAAGATTGCCAATAGCAGTGGCCGACAACCACAGACCCTGACAGATACCCTGCAAGTGCTTGGGAGCCACCTTGGACACAAACGACAGACCCAGCGGAGAGATAAACAACTCGGCCACTGTGAGGAAGAAGTAAGTAAGGATAAGCACCACGGGACTGGTACGCATAGTAGCCTTAACAGCTTCTTCCAAGCCCTTGAATTCGTTGCCTGACGGATAACTGTGTCTGATGGCAATAATCATCAAGAAAATATAAGCACATGCGGCAATGAACATACCGATGGCAATTTTACGAGGAGTAGAAACCTCTTTGCCATTACGTGCAAGAGCCGCAAACAACCACATGATGATGGGTGTAAGGATAATAACAAATCCAGGGTTGATGAACTGCCATATTTCAGCGGGCAGTGAGGAAGTGTTGACAAAGTCACGGGCAAAGATGGACAACGATTGGCCATTCTGGTGGAAGGAGAACCAGAAGAACACAGCTACACCCAATACAGCAAACAAAGCGTACATTCTCTGCTTGATTTCTTTTGCATTGGCCTGAAGTTCTTCCTGAGTGTACTGCTCAACCTCTTTCTTTTCTTTCTTAGCAGGATTGGGGAATTTTTTCTTGACAGCCAAGAAAATAATCAGAGAGATAAGCATAGCAGCCACAGAAGCGATGAACGAGAAATGAACACCGGTGTTGAACACATGCAGATAGTTGGTGCAGAAAGCACTGTCAACAGCACCCGTGTTACCCACTTGTGCAGCAAGTTCAGCAAGGTTATTCATATCGTTGCCTTCCATTTTATTCTCAATGAATTTGTGGCAGAGACGCGGAAGGTCGGCCTGATAAGCCAATCCCTGAGCTTTTAACCACCAACTACGGAGCAAAGGAGCGATAAAGGGAGCAATAACACCACCAATGTTGATGAACACATAGAAAATCTGGAAACCGCTGTCACGTTTTGACTTGGCTTCAGCCAATGCTTCGGGTCCTTTCTTAGCTGCTTCAGCCTCGAAATTGTCGTACATCTGACCCACGATAGCTTGCAGATTGCCCTTGAAAAGACCATTGCCGAAAGCAATCAACAACAAAGCCAGACAGGTGAACACCAATACCCATGAAAAACCACCTGCATCGGCGAACACTGGAATGGAAAGTAAACCATAACCCAAGGCCATCACACAGAGACCTGAAATAATGGTGCCCTTGTAGTTCTGGCTTCTGTCGGCGATAACACCGCCCGGCAAACTCAACACATAAATCAAGAAATAGAACACAGCGTAAATCCATCCTGCGGCATCGTCGCTGATACCGAATTTGGAGCAGATGAACAGCAAAAGCACCGCATTCATAATGTAGTAACCGAAACGCTCACCCATATTGCTCAATGCAGCTGCGATAAGGCCCTTGGGATGTTCTTTCTTAGCCTTAACGATGTAGAAAATCAGAAATGGGATGACAACAATCAACACCACTGCCAAAATAAGTTTCATGGGGTCGTTGTGCCAAAGATTCGAAATAAATTCCATAATATGAAAGTTTTAGTGAATAATAAATTTGTCTGTGTGAAAAGATTTACAGCAAAGCGTCGATTTTGGCGGTGAGGTCACTCTTCTTGATGGTGCCCACATGCATATCTTTCACTTCGCCGTTTTTGAGAAATACCAACATGGGGATGTTGCGCACGCCAAACTGCATGGCGAGCTCGCCTTCCGCGTCGGTGTCGCATTTGCCGATAACGGCCTTGCCTTCATATTCGGCAGCCACCTCTTCGATGGTCGGACCCAAAGCTCTGCACGGACCGCACCAAGGTGCCCAGAAATCAATAACCACTAACTTGTCGCCCTTGGCGATAGTTTCAAAATTTTCAGATGTAATTGCTAATGCCATACTTGTAAAATTTAATGTTATGTATTATTTGAATGGGTTAGAATCAATTTTAGATTTCCACCGCCTCTTTCAGTCTCTCGGCGTTTTCGGCCACCTGCAACGCCTCAATGGTCTCCTGGATGTCACCGTCCATAAAGCCTGTGAGGTTGTACATGGTAAGGTTGATACGATGGTCGGTCACACGGTTCTGCGGATAGTTGTAGGTACGGATTTTGGCGGAACGGTCGCCCGTTGACACCATGGTCTTACGTTTGGAGGCTACCTCATCGAGGTATTTCTTGTACTCGCGCTCAAACAGACGGGTTCTCAGCACGCTCATGGCCTTGTCGAGGTTCTTGAGCTGCGATTTCTCATCCTGAATAGCCACCACAATACCCGTAGGAATGTGGGTCAGACGAACAGCCGAGTAAGTGGTGTTAACCGACTGACCACCAGGACCTGAAGAGCAGTAGGTATCTTTGCGGATATCGCTCATCTTGAGCTCCACATCAAACTCATCAGCCTCGGGCAGCACCACCACAGAAGCGGCGGAAGTATGGACACGACCCTGAGCCTCGGTTTGAGGCACACGCTGCACACGGTGAACACCAGATTCGTATTTCATCAGTCCATAGACGCCCTCACCACTAATGGTGAACACGATTTCCTTGAAGCCACCCACGGTACCTTCGGTCATGGACACCACATCGTATTTCCAGCCTTTTTTGTCGCAATAATGTTGGTACATGCGGAAAAGGTCGCCAGCAAAAATACTGGCTTCGTCACCACCAGTACCGGCACGGATTTCCACCTGGGCATTTTTGCTGTCCTGCGGGTCGGAGGGCAGCAGCAACAGACGGATATCCTCTTCCATTTTCTCTTTTTCCTGCAGGAAAGTGTCCAGTTCCTGCTTGGCCATTTCGCGGAAGTCCTCGTCCTTTTCGGTAGCGATGACCTCTTTGGTGTTGGCAATATTCTCTACGATGTTTTTGTATTTCTTGTAAGCATCCACCACAGGCTGCAAGTCCTTGTAATCCTTGCTCAGCTTGATGAAACGCTTCATATCGGCAATCACCTCAGGTTTGGTAATTTCCTCACCAATTTCCAGCCATTTCTGATGGATAACCGCTAATTTATCTAACAAATCATTCATTTTTTCCAGTATATAATGAGCGTGCAAAGATACAAATTAATTAGCAAATTAGCAAATTAGATAATGTGCTAATTATCAGTGGATAGGACTCAGGTTTCAGGGAACAGATAACACGGAGAATTTCGTACTTCGTGCTCAAGGGGAGCTTTTTAATGTACTAATTGTATCAGTAAATCATTAACTTGTGGCTGTTCAAAAGTAATCTGTTTTCAGAAAATTGATGGGGTTGATTTTTGTATCTTTGCCAGAATGAATAATAATGTAAATTATGAAAAACGTAGCAATTCTGGCAGGCGGCAATTCCGGCGAATATGAGGTCTCCCTCAGAAGCGGTGACAATATTCTGTCACAAATGGATAGAAAACTCTTCAATCCGTATTTCATCCATGTGAAAGGTACGGAATGGAGCTATACCGATGAGCAAAATCAGAAATACCTGATTGACAAAAATGATTTCTCACTGACTATAAACGGGAAGAAAATCGTTTTCGATGTGGTGTTTATCGCCATCCACGGCAACCCTGGCGAAAACGGCAAGTTCCAAGGCTATTTCGACATGCTGGACATTCCCTATACCGGCTGCGACTGTTTCTGCTCGGCCCTAACTTTCAACAAATATTTCTGCAATCTCGCCGTCCGCGAATTGAATGTGCCGATTGCCCCGTCACTGCATTACTACCACGACGATGAAATTGACATGGACGAGATAGAGAAAGTGTGTGGTTATCCCTGCTTTATCAAATCGTGTAACTCGGGCTCCAGTGTGGGTGTGACCAAGGTGCATAATCCTAGCGAAGTCAAAGCCGCCGTGGAAGAAGCTTTCAAATATGACGACCAACTGATGATTGAAAAGCTGGTGCCTGGACAGGAACTGGCTTGCGGCGTGGCCCTGGTGGATGGCAAGCCCAGAGCGTTGGCCGTGACCGAAATATGTCCCAAAAACGAATTCTATGACTACCAGTCCAAATATACCGACGGTCTGCACGACATGTACACCCCCGCCCGCATTCCGAAAGAGAGTTATGAGCAGGTGCTGAAATACTCGGAACAGATTTACCACTTTTTAAACTGCGGCGGAATTGTGAGAGTCGATTATATCATCACGCCGGACGGAATACCCTATTTTATTGAAATCAACACCATTCCGGGTCAAACCGCGATGAGTATCATTCCGGCACAATTGACGGCCTGCAACATGGACCTGAAGGATTTTTACACAAGTGTGGTGATGGACGCCATAAAAAACTGAAAACTGAAAATTGAAAACTGAAAATCCCGTAATACTGTAATCCCGTAATCATTTAACCTTACTAATCACTAATTTCTATCCCCAATTTTTGATGAAAAAAATAATTGTTGCTCTTCTTTGCTTGCTAATCGGTCTGCAATTGTCCGCCCAGTACACCGACGAGGACATTGCCCGCTATATTGACCAATACAAGGAACTGGCCATCCTGAAGATGTACCAGTACAAGATTCCCGCTAGCATCACCTTAGCGCAAGGGGTGTTTGAAAGCGCCTGCGGCACCAGCCGATTGGCCCGTGACGGGAAAAACCATTTCGGCATCAAATGCCACAAAGAATGGACTGGTGACACCGTGAAAATTGACGATGACGAACTCCAAGAATGCTTCAGGAAATACGAACGGGTGGAAGACTCTTACAACGACCATTCCCTCTTTCTGACGTCCAGACCCCGTTATGCAAGCTTATTCCAATTGGATGTGATGGACTACAAAGCATGGGCACGGGGATTGAAAGCCGCCGGCTATGCCACCAATCCCAAATATGCCGACCGGCTGATTGACCTGATTGAGCGCTTCAACATTGCCCAATGGGACACGCTTTGCCAACAGCGGGCTGAGAGCAACTGGTTTACTGAAGAGAATATCGCTTGGGCAGAAGCTCAGGTAGCAGTGATCAGGAATCAGGGGTCAGGGGTCAGTGATCAGGGAACAAGAGTTGAGGTTAATTCACGAAATGAAGTTTCTTCAAATATAAGTCAACAATCTTCGAGGATGGGAGTATTTACCGCGGAAGCAAAGCAGTTTCCGAAGGTGAAATATCCTTTTACCGAAAGAGATGTATATGTGAACAACCGCGTTTATTTTGTCATTGCCGCCGAGGGTGACACCTACGCTTCCATTGCGAAAGATGTTCAGGATTCAGAAAAAAATATCAGAAGATACAACGACATACTGGACAAGAATCAAGAAGCTGTGGTTGGTGAAGTGGTGTATATCGGCATGAAGTCGAAGGCTGGAAAAGACAAAAAACATGAGGTAAAAGCCGGAGAAACACTTCGTTACATTTCACAACAACATGCTGTTCAGCTAAATTCCTTATTCAAATACAATAATTTAAGCGAAAATTCAGTTATTCATCCTAATGATATAATCTTATTGAAACATTAAGCCGTTATGAAGAAAATATTTTTATTATTTATCTGTTTATCAACATTTTATGCCTATTCGCAATATGCTGAAGAGGACGTTTTGAACTACATTGACAATTATTCGAAACTGGCGATACAGTCCATGAAAACCTACAAAATTCCCGCCAGTATCAAGTTGGCGCAGGCGATTTACTCGTCCAATGCGGGACAGAGCAAAGTGGCCCGGGAAGCGCGCAACCATTTCGGCTTGTTGTGCAATACCGAATACCAAGGTGAGCAGTATTATGAAACTTCCGACCGCAGCGGCAATTGCTACAGAACATATGCCACAGTGGAGGAATCCTTTCAGGATCACAATCTCTTCCTCACCACCCGACCCCGCTATGAGTCACTGTTTCAGTTGTCTCCGATGGACTACCAGGCTTGGGCCAACGGTTTGCAAGCCTGTGGCTACTCCATCAATCCAGAATACGCCCAGCGCTTGATTGCCATTATTGAAAAATACACGCTCACCCGTTTCGATAAGCAGGGAATGCCCGCACAGAACGCACAAGTAGAAACAGAAGTGGCAGAACCGCAAACCCAACAAGTGGCTGTACCCACTCCCGTGACTAATACCCCCAGTACTGCGCAAACTCAGACAGAGCAGCCCAAAAAGAAAGCTGAAGTTCAGGAGACCGTCAAAAAAACCGGAGCAGCTCAACAAAAGCGAACTTACGAAAGCGAAGTAGAACCTGATACTGTCATCAATGGTATTGAGGTGTATATCCAACGTGGAAAACGTCCGAGTGCTTCTGCCAACGATAACCGTCCTATTGTGAACATGAACGTTTTCACCGCTCAGCCCAACGAGTATAAGGTCAGCTATTTTCCTTATACCAAGCGGGATGTTTACGAGAACAACAAAATCAAATTTGTGATTGCCAAGAAAGGTGAAACCTATGCCAAGATTGCCAAAGAGGCGCAGCTGATGGAATCGGACTTGAGATTTTACAATGATGCCTCTGACGAGTATGAGCCTGTTCCGGGCGAAGTGGTGTATCTGCAAATGAAAAACACCAAATCGGATGTGAGCTACCACAAACTGGAGATGGCGGATTCATTCCGATACCTGTCGCAGAAATACGCTGTCCAACTGAAAACCCTGATCAAAAGAAACAAAACTCCTGACGGAGGCTTCACCGTCGGCTCCCTCATCTGCATCGACTGCAAGTAAACTGACCCCTGACCCCTAACCCCTGATCCCTAAAATCATGGCCAAAACCTTTTATCATTTTAACACCAACACCCTATCGTTCGAGAAGGTCAAGCTGAGCGTTAAAGATATTGTCAAGCGCGTGTTGTGGCTATTTGCCAGCGCCTTGACTTTTGCGGTCATTTTTATTTGGATTGCCTTTTATCTGATCGATTCTCCGAAGGAAAAGATGCTCCAGCAGGAGAACGAGCAGCTGAAGGAACAGTTGCAGGACATGGACAAGCAACTGGACCTGATGTCGGAAGCCCTGGCGGATATCGAAAACAGAGACGACAATATTTACCGTGTCATCTTCGAAACCAACCCTATGCCCGCCACGGAGCGTTATCCGCAACTCTATGCGCACCAGACTGTTGACGCAAGCCATCAGGACGCCTTGTCTTTGCTGCAAAACGCTTCGGCCAAAGCGGACCAATTGATTGTACGTTTGTCCGCACAGGCACGGTCGTTCGACACCATCGCTGACATTGCCCAGCGCAAATCCGAGATGATTACCTCCATTCCGGCTATCCGTCCGCTGAAAAACCTGAAAACCATCACCTCCGGTTTCGGTCCACGCTACCATCCTATTCTGAAGACCATGCGTATGCATACCGGTGTGGATCTGACCGCCCCCAAGGGAACTCCGGTCTATGCCACCGCCGACGGAGTGGTTTCTCGCGAGAAAGGCGGCAGCGGCTATGGTATCACGGTGATTATCAATCATGGTTTCTCGTATCAGTCGCTGTACGCCCACCTATCCAAGAAAGTGGTGAAACCCGGACAGAAGGTGAAGCGTGGCGAGTTGATAGGTTATGTAGGCAACACCGGTCTTTCATTCGGTCCTCACTTGCATTACGAGGTGATTAAAAACGGTGTGAAAGTGAATCCTGTGCACTATTTCTTCGATGATATCACCCCCGAGGAATACGATGCTATCCTCGAATCTTCAAAGATTGTCAATCAAGCACTATCTTAAAATTAAAATTTGAAAATCAATAATTACAACTTCCCCTATTCAATATTCTAATCACTAACACCTAAAACCTAAAACCTGTAACCTGAAACCTGATCCCTGAAATGTCCATAGTTCAATTCTTCGGAAAAATCAAGCAGTTCTTTAAAAGGCTGTTCTCCAACTGGAAAACCAGGTATCGGCTATCCATCAAGACGGAGGAGAACCACGAGGAAAAATATTCATTTATCCTCACTCCTCAGCGTATTTTTGTCATTGGCGGCACGGCGGCGATAGCACTGATTGCCCTCACGGCCATCATCATCAGTGTCACCCCTTTGAAATACTACATTCCCGGCTACACCACCCTGGAAGAACACAAGTTGTACCTGAAAGTTTCCGCACAGATGGACTCCCTTTCGATGCTGGTACAGCAGAATCAGCAATATCTGAATAATTTCTATAATGTTATCAATGATAATATTACAGAAGATGAAAACAACATGGCCGCCGGAAAATCCAAAGCCGCCAGCCATGAGCTGACCGAACGGAAAGAGGAAGAGATGGAAGCCATGCGGGAGGTGGATATGCAGGCGGAAGACCTGTTGGCCAATCACCTGAAAAGTGAGGAAGAGAACAGCAAACTACCAGTTTCTCACCGGGCCGACATCAGCAATATCACCTTATATACCCCCACCACGGGCATCCTGATACGCGAATTTGACGCAGCCAGCAATCATTACGGTATCGATATTCAGAACAAAAAGAACACGATTATCACCAGCGTAGCGGAAGGCATTGTCATCTATACCGGTTTCGACCCCATGAACGGCAACACCATCGTGATACAGCATCCTGGCAATATCATCTCGATATACAAACACAACGAGGTGCTGCTGAAATCGGTGGGCGCCAAAGTGAACATGGGAGAGGCGATTGCCAAGATGGGCAGCAGCGGCCAGAACCGCATGCAGTCGGCGCACCTGCACTTTGAGCTGTGGTACAACGGTTTTCCTGTCAATCCTTTAGATTATATTGTCATTAAATAAAGTCCTTATAATGGAAAGAAATATTACGCTTGACCCTGCCAATGTGATGGGCATCTATGGGCATAATAACTCCAATATCGACCTGCTTCGCAATATTTATCCCAAGGTAAAAATCATCGCCCGAGGCAACGAGGTGAAGGTCATGGGAGAAGATAGTGAAGTGGAGCTGTTCTTGTCGCGTTTCGAGCTGCTGTTGAAGCATTTCGAGCAATTTGGCAAGATTAACGAAAATGACATTCTGAACATCACGGCCTCTGAAGACGACAGTTTTTACCGGATGGACAGTAGCGGCATTGTTGACAATATCATTTTGCACGGACGTGAGGGACGTGTCATCAAAGCCATTACGCCCAACCAGCGCAAGATGGTGGCCAGCGCCGCCACCAACGACATGGTGTTCGCCATCGGTCCTGCCGGTACGGGCAAGACTTACACAGCGGTAGCTTTGGCAGTGCGAGCTCTCAAAAACAAGCAGGTGCGCCGAGTCATTCTGACCCGCCCCGCCGTGGAAGCGGGCGAGAATTTGGGCTTTTTGCCCGGTGACCTGCGCGACAAACTCGACCCCTACCTCCAGCCCTTATATGATGCCCTATGGGACATGATGCCCATGCAAAAACTGATTTCCTACCTGGATGATAAAACCATTGAAATAGCCCCGCTGGCTTTCATGCGTGGCCGTACCCTCGACAACGCCTACGTGATTCTGGATGAAGCCCAAAATGCCACCGAAAGCCAAATTAAGATGTTCCTGACCCGTATGGGCCGCAACGCCAAGTTCTTCATTACTGGCGATATCACCCAGATTGATTTGCCGAAACACCAGAAATCAGGTTTGATTCATATTGGCAAAGTACTGAAAGACATTAAAGGCATTGATTTCATTTACATGGACAACGGCGATGTGGTACGCCACCAGCTGGTGACCAAAATCATCCAGCGTTTTGAACAGTGGGAGGAAGCGAAAAAGCTGGAGAAACAAGAAAAACAGGAGTCTGAACAATAGTGAATATTCGTCTTCTTTTATATCCTTTAGGCTTGATATACGGAACAGTGGCTGCTGTACGTCGCCAGCTGTATCGTATTGGATTGTTAGAGGCCTATCAGCCCCCTATTCCGACTATCGGAGTGGGTAACCTGTCGGTAGGTGGCACGGGGAAAAGCCCGCATGTGGAATATCTGATCCGCTTATTATCCGAGCATTACAAAATCGCCACCTTGAGTCGGGGATACAAGCGCAAAACCAAAGGCTTTGTGCTGGCCAACGACATTGACCCTCAGCAACTCTCGGCAGAAATGATCGGCGATGAGCCCTTGCAGTTTTATACCAAATTCCCGCACATCAAAGTGGCGGTGGACGAAAAACGGGAAGAAGGTATCCAGCAGTTAATGCAACGCTTCCCCGACTTGCAATGCATCATTATGGATGACTGTTACCAGCATTTGCAAGTGAAACCTCAACAAAGTATTCTGATTACGGAGTATCAAAACCCCTATGCCAAAGACTATCCTCTGCCGGCAGGCCATTTGCGGGAGTTCCGCTCTGCCGCTAAAGACGCTACTATTGTAATCGTTAGCAAATGCCCTGAGACGCTGACAGAACATCAGTGTGCAGACATGACAAAGTTGCTGAAATTGCAGGATTATCAGCAGCTATTCTTTACAACTATGCATTACGGAGAGCTGACTGCCCTCAACGAATGCGGAAAACAGCATCAGGTGACCGCGCAAACCGAGTTGGTGGTGCTGACCGCCATCGCCCATCCAGAACCGATGGTTAAGTATCTGGCTGAAAAGTTTAAGATTATCCATCATTACCGTTTTGCTGACCATCATTATTTTTCAGAGAAAGAAATAGAAGAAATCGAGAAAACATATTTTTCAGAAGGTTCTCAAAATCGAATATTAGTTACTACCGAAAAAGATAGTATGAGATTGATGTACAGCGAGTTGTCAAAGAACATGGAGAATATTCCTCTCTTTGTGCAACCCATCAAGCCATTATTCCTTTTTCAAGAGGAAACGCAATTTATTCAGATTTTAAAAGAATTATTCAAGAATTTCTCGTAATTTTGCATACTTAAAATGAAACTATCATGATCGCAAAAATAAAGGAAACTGCTGCATTTTTGAAAGGACAAACCACCTTGCATCCCCGGATTGCCATAGTGTTAGGCTCTGGTCTTGGGGGACTGGTGGACAGTTTGAAAATAGAGAAAGAAATTCCATACTCACAGATTCCCAATTTTCCTGTTTCCACAGTGAAAGGACACAAAGGAGCCCTGATCTTCGGAACGCTGAACAATGTGGAAGTGGTGGTGCAAAGCGGCCGTTTTCATTATTACGAAGGTTATGATATGAAAACTCTGACCTTCCCTGTACGTGTGTATAAGGAAATGGGCATTGAAGTGTTGGTACTGTCCAACGCAGCCGGCGGCATGAATCCCGCCTTCAAGGTAGGCGACATTATGCTGTTCAGAGACCACATCAACCTGTTTGGCAACAATCCCCTGATGGGACCGAATTATGATGAACTGGGCCCCCGTTTCCTGGATATGAGCGAGGCCTATTCCAAACGTCTTCGCAAAATTGCTCGGACCACAGCTAAAGAACATGACATTCACTTACAAGAAGGTGTGTATGTAGGTGTTACCGGTCCTTGTTTCGAAACGCCAGCGGAATACCGCATGTTCCACATTCTTGGCGGCGACGCTGTGGGCATGTCCACCGTGCCCGAAACCATTGTGGCGCGACATGGCGGCATGGAAGTGGTGGCCTTTTCGGTCATCACCGATTTGGGCGTTGTAGGAATTGTAGAGAAAGCCTCTCACGAGGAGGTGTTGAAGGAAGCCAATGCGGCAGGTCCCCGCATGGTCAAGATTGTTTATGAGATGATGCCTCAGTTATAAACCAACAGCGAAGCACCGTCGTAACGACATTTGTAATGTTTCAAAGAAAGTGAGGTGGGACCAGATACCGGGGTGCCATCCAAGATGCTGAACTTGGCTCCGCAGCAGCTGTCCACAATCAAAATGCCACTTTCATCAACCCACAGCCACGAGTCCGGATCCTGCCAATCGTAGGGACAGGCACGGTCGTAAGCAAAGAAAGTTGTTTCGTCGAGCCGATAGACAATCACGCCGGCCACTCCACCCGTAAAATACTCATAACCACCATAATAATTCAGATTGAGATAGGTGGTGCTGTTAGGATATATGGTAAAGCGCAAATCCACATTGGGAATGGTTTCGTGCTCGTAACGGCCGTTGCAGGAACCGCACAACACAGCGACTATCATGATGTATATCAGTCTTTTCATCATTATTCCATTGAAATGAATTTGCAAAGGTACGCAAAATTTCAAACAACAAGCACAAATACCATTTAAAATCAGAAAACAAAGCGATGATATAAATATTTTTTGTAATATTGCATTTTTAAACGTATCTGGTTATTTGAATAAACTTAAAAACATAAAAATATGAGCAACGAAGACTATTTCAAACCAAAGAAAAAAGAAACTGGAGCAAGAAAATTCTGGCGCATCGTGTTCGGAACCATGGTGGGCTTCTTTTTCTCCTGCATCATCGTTTCCATTTTATCCATGTTCATGTTTGCAGCGATGATTGCCTCCATGGGCAGCACCAGCACCGTGAACGTGAAAGACAATTCCATCCTGAAACTGGACTTGCAGAAAAACATTAGTGAACAGTCGGAGGAGAATCCTTTCGACATGTTTGGCGATGAATTCAGCCAGTACTATCAATCTTCCATTGGCTTGGACGATATTCTGGCCTGCATCAAATCGGCTGCCAAAGACCCGAAAATCAAGGGTATCTACATCAACAGTTCCTCTGTAGGAGCCGCTCCCGCCACCCTCAAGGAAATCCATGACGCGTTGGTGGAATTCAAAGCATCAGGAAAATTCATCTATGCGTATGCCGACAGCTATGCACAGGGAGGCTATTACCTGTCATCGGTGGCCGACAAAGTGACCATGAGCACCACCGGTCTGATCCAATTCAAAGGTATAGCCCTGCAGGTGATGTTTTACAAGGGTCTTATCGACAAATTGAATGTGGATATACAGGTGATTCGTCACGGCAAATTCAAAAGCGCGGTGGAGCCCTACATGACGGATAAAATGAGCGACGCCAACCGCGAACAGATGACCTTGTTGGCCAACACCTTATGGAACACCATGGTGGAAGACATCGCGGCATCAAGAAAATTGAACACAGAAGAAGTGAACAATATTGCTGACGGCATGTTCATCGGCACAGCTGCCAAAGCCGTCGAAAGCAAACTCATCGACAAGGCATGCTACAAGAGCGACGTGGTTCAGGATTTGAAAAAATTGGTGAATGTGGAGAATGACAAGGATTTGAACATCACCACTTTAGCTGAATATACCAAGGCCCTTAAAGCAGAGAACAACACGGCCAAGGACGAGATTGCGATAGTCTATGCCGTAGGCGAAATCAGAGGTGGCAAATCAGGAAGTGACATCATGGGCTCTGAAACAATGGTGAAACTGATCAAAGAGGCTTATACTTCTGACAATGTGAAGGCTATTGTGCTGCGTGTCAACTCTCCCGGAGGCGACGGCACTGCTTCCGACATTATCTGGCATGAAATCGAGCAGGCCAAGAAAGCCGGCAAGATTGTAGTGACCTCCATGGGCGACTATGCGGCTTCCGGCGGTTATTACATTTCCTGCAACTCCAACTATATCATCGCACAACCCAACACTTTGACCGGTTCTATCGGTGTGTTTGGCGTGGTTCCGTCATTCCAGAGAGCGCTGAAAAACAAACTGGGTGTGACTGTTGATGGAGTAAGCACCAACAAGCATTCTGACGCTGGTGGTACCATGCGTCCGATGAATGCAGAAGAATTAGCTGTTTATCAAGAATTTATTGACGACTTCTACGGCGTATTCACCCAGCGTGTAGCCGATGGCCGTGGCATGGAGCAATCCGCAGTGGACGAAATCGGCCAAGGTCGTGTATGGGCTGGTTCCGACGCTCTGAAAATCGGTTTGGTGGATGCCCTGGGTAACATCGATGACGCTGTGGCCAAAGCCGCCGAACTGGCCAAACTGGAAAATTTCAAGATCAGCTATTATCCCAAGAAAAAAGATTTCTGGACCAAATTGATGGAGAAATCCAGCAGTGACAACAATGTCCAGACTTTCATCAAACAGGAACTGGGTGACCAATATTACATTTATCAAGGTTTGAATCAACTGAAAAGAGCTGAAGGTGTACAGGCTATGATGCCTATGCAAATCAGCATAGAATAAGATTATGGATACTTCATTTTTAACCAACGCCTTCCACATCTATTTGTGGGTGATGGTGGGCCTTGCGGTGATCGTTTTTGTCGCACTGCAATTTTTCAATGCTGGCTACGGCATGCTCTATACACAAAAGGGAAGCAACACCCTGAGGTTGGGACCAGCCATCAACAATAAGGTGGCATGGTTCTTTATGGAGTTGCCGGTCTTTCTAGTGATGATTATCATCTGGGCCTGCTCACCCCACCGGTTCGACATTGTCCCTTGCGTGTTTCTGCTGATCTTTGAGACGCACTATTTCCAGAGGGCTCTCATCTTCCCGTGGATTATCAAAGGAAATAGCAAGATGCCCATCGGTATCATGATCATGGGCATCTGCTTCAACATTCTCAATGCGGTAATGCAGGGCTACTGGATTTTCTTCGAATCGTACAATGTCAATTATACCGTAAACGGCATCGGATATACGGATATCGAATGGCTGTGGTCGCCTCAATTCATCATTGGCACCATCATTTTCATTTCAGGTTTTATCATCAACCTGCATTCCGACTATATTATCCGCCATTTGCGGAAGGATGACAACGATACCAAACACTATCTGCCCAAGGGCGGTCTGTTCAATTACGTGACCTCCGCCAACTATTTTGGGGAACTGATGGAATGGTTGGGATTTGCCATCCTCACTTGGTCGGTGTCAGGTTTGGTGTTCTTCATCTGGACCTTCGCCAACCTGGTACCACGCACACGTACCATCTACAAGCGTTATCAGGAGGAATTCCCTGAAGAAATGAAGGGGAGGAAGTTGAAGAGGGTGTTTCCTTTTATCTATTAATAGGGTTAGAAGGTGAGAGGGTGAGAGGGTGAGAGGGTGAGAAGGTGAGAAGGTTATGGGTTATGGATTCTTAGTTCTTAACTCTTAATTCTTAATTTAATGAAAGACATACGCGATATTACTGTTGATGAACTAAAGAATTTTCTGGTGCAGACCGGGGAGAAGCCTTTCCGGGCCAAGCAGATTCATGAATGGCTCTGGAAGAAGGGGGTGGGTTCTTTTGACGAGATGAACAATATCGGGAAGGCCATACAGGAAAAGCTAAAAGAAACTTTCAGTTTTCAGCGGGCAAGGATCGAGGTGGAGGCCAAGAGCAGCGACCAGACGGTGAAATTCGGTTTCCACCTGCATGACGACAAAATGATTGAGGGTGTGCTGATTCCTTCAGGGCAAAGGGTTACTGCTTGCGTGTCCACACAAGTGGGTTGCGCCATGCACTGCGCCTTTTGCGCCACAGGGCAGATGGGCTTTATCCGCAATTTGCATTTTTCTGAAATCTATGATCAGTTTTTACTGATGAATCAGAAAGCACAGGAATATTACGGAAATTCCATTTCTAACATCGTCTATATGGGTATGGGTGAGCCTTTGCTGAATTATTCCAACGTGATGAAATCCATTGACATGCTCACCTCTCCGGAGGGGCAAGGACTATCACCGCAGCGTATCACGCTTTCTACAGCGGGCATCATCGAAGGCATCCGCAAGCTGGCCGATGCAGACTTCAAACCAGGCTTGGCCGTATCGCTGCACAGTGCCGACCCCAAAAAGAGAATTCACCTGATGCCGGTCACAGAGCACAACCCTTTGGATAAACTGCAGGAGGTGCTGAAATACTACCATCAAAAGACTGGTGAGCGAGTGACTTTTGAATATCTGTTATTGAACGGCATCAACGATTCGCAACGCGACGCGGAAGTGCTGGCAAACTATTGCAGGGCTTTCCCCGTGAAAATCAACCTGATAGAATTCAACGCCACCGATTCACCCTTTCAGCAGAGCGACCCTGAGAATGTGCGCAAATTCATCCAGTTTCTAGAAAGTCGCAATATGGTGGTCAACCTTCGCCGTAGCCGTGGCAAAGATATCGCCGCCGCCTGCGGCCAACTAGTGAAAAAACAAGCTTAATCGACTACAATGAACAACGCAGAGGAATTACTTTCGCAATTGAACGAAGCCCAGCGGAAAGCCGCCAAACAGATAGAAGGGCCAGTGATGGTGATTGCCGGGGCGGGCTCCGGGAAAACCCGTGTGCTCACCTACCGCATCGCCTATATGCTCACCCAGGGCATCAGCCCGTTCCAGATTCTGGCGCTGACCTTCACCAACAAGGCCGCCGGCGAGATGAAAGAGCGTATCTTCAAGCTGGTGGGTGACAGCAACGCCAAGGCAGTGTCCATGGGCACTTTCCACTCTATTTTCTACCGCATTATCCGTGCTGAGGGCTATCGTTTGGGCTACGACCACAACGTCACGGTCTATGACACTGACGACTGCAAAAGCATGATCAAGTCCATCGTCAAAGAGATGCAGTTAGACCCGAAAATCTATGTGGCCAACTATATCCTTAACCGCATCTCCGCCGCCAAGTCCAGCCTGATCTCCGATGCGGAATATGCCGAAAATCCAGAAATCATCGAGGCGGACAAGCGTAGCGGAAAGCCTCTCATTGCGGACATCTACAAACGCTATAACCAACGCCTCAAGAGCGCCAACGCCATGGATTTTGACGACCTGCTGTACTACATGAACGTGCTGCTGCGCGACTATCCTGAGGTGCTGTACAAGTACCAGCAGCGTTTCCGCTATATTCTGGTGGATGAGTATCAGGATACCAATTTTGCTCAATATTTGATTATCAAGAAATTAGCTGCCGCTTATCAAAATATTTGCGTAGTGGGCGACGATGCCCAGAGTATCTACTCTTTCCGTGGGGCCGACATCCAGAATATTCTCAATTTCAAACATGACTACCCCACCTGCAACATCATCAAGTTGGAGCAGAACTACCGCTCCACGCAGAATATCGTCAATGCCGCCAACGCCATCATCAAAAATAACAAAGACCAACTTTACAAGGAGATTTGGACAAAAAATGGCGAGGGGACCAAGATAGACATCATGAAAACCGGCAGCGACACCGAAGAGGCCTTTGCCATTGCCGACAAACTGTTTGAAATCAAGGTGAACACTCAGGCCAACCACAGCCAGTTTGCTGTATTGTACCGCACCAACTCGCAGTCGCGTGCCATTGAGGAAGTGTTCATCAAACGGCATATCCCTTACAAGATTTATGCCGGCTTGTCATTCTATAAAAGAAAGGAAGTCAAGGACTTGATGGCCTATTTCCGTTTGGCGGTCAACCATTACGACGAGGAATCTTTGCGCCGTGTCATCAACTATCCGCAGCGTGGTATCGGAGCCACCACGGTGGACAAAATCCTAAACTGCGCCGCGGAACACCACGAGAGGATGTGGAACGTGATTGTACAACCCGACGAGTTCCAGTTAGACGTGAACGCCCCCACCAAAGCTCGCTTGAAAGACTTTGCAGCTCGTATCCAGAGCTACACCTCGTTGCTGCCCACCACCGACGCTTTCGACCTGGGCAAGCACATTGCTGAATCGTCAGGTATTGTCAGTGCCCTGAAAGAAGACCCCTCTGACAAAGACCGCATTGACAATATCGAAGAGTTGCTCGACTCCATCAAGGCCTTCACCGAGCGCGAACCCGAGAGTGCCATCAACGAAGCCACTGGAGAGTTGATTAGCGAATATTTTCCCACTCTTGACCACTATCTGGAGACCGTTTCGCTACTCAGCGACGAGGACGAAAAAGACGAAGATGCCGACAAGGTGAAGCTGATGACCATTCATGCTGCCAAAGGCCTGGAGTTCGACTACGTGTTTATCACCGGCATGGAGGAAAACCTGTTTCCCTCCTCGCTGTCCATCAACACCCGCAAGGAGCTGGAAGAGGAGCGCCGCCTGTTTTACGTGGCCCTCACCCGTGCCCGCAAAAGAGTGATACTGAGCTATGCCGAGACCCGCTACAAGTTCGGCTCGCTGCAATTTGCGGAAGCCAGCCGCTTCCTCGACGAGATTCCCGAGCGTTTCATCAACACTACCCGCAGGGCATCTTCCGGCAAAGGGTCTTTTTCCCGTCCCGAAACCTCATCCTTCAGCCAATTCAAGAGCTACGGCCAGCAGCGTGAGACCTACTCCCCCAGTTCCAAACCCAGTTATAGTAGCCCGAAGCCGACTTTCAGTGCGCCCAAACCCACGGTGCAAACCAAGACCGAGGTGGAGCTGTCACAAATCGGCGAGCTCGCCACTCCCGAGCAGGTGGTGGTGAATAAAAGGGTGTATCACAAAAAATTCGGTTACGGCGTTGTCATCTCAACCGATGGCTTCGGTGAAGAAAAGAAAGCACTTGTCGCTTTCGACACCGTAGGCAACAAGACGCTGCTGCTCAAGTTTGCGAAACTGATCATACCGAAATAAACTAAGAATTCAAAGTTCAAAATTCATGAATATCCAACCAAATTAATACTCTTAATTCTTAGTTCTTAATTAAAACATGCCTATGAAATTCCGCACTGAAATACCGACCCCGGAATACCCCTTCCACATCAGTTATCAGGATCAACTGATGCTGCTGGGCTCGTGCTTTTCAGACCATATCGGCAACTTCTTCCAGGAGATGGGTTTCAATGCCTTGTCGAATCCCTTCGGCACCCTCTTCAACCCCATCTCCATCGCCACAGCTTTGAAAATGGGCTTGAACCCGGCAATGTTTGATGAAAACTACATCGATTTCTTCAATGAAAAGTGGATCAGTTACGCCCACCACGGCAAGTTCTCACACCCCGACAAAGAAACTTTTCAGCAAAACATCAGTCAATGTTTAAATAAGGCTCACGATTTTTTGGCCTCTGCCGACTACCTTTTCCTTACTTTCGGTACTGCCTATTGCTACCGCCACATCGAGCGGAACCTCATCGTGGCCAACTGCCACAAGATTCCCGCCAATCGCTTCGAGAAAAAACTGTTCACCGTAGAACAGATTACAGACATTTATCGTGAGTTGCTGCCCCAATTACTGCGATTCAATCCCAAGCTGAAAGTGATTTTCACCGTCAGTCCTGTCCGCCATTTGGGCGATGGTTTCCACGAGAACCAAATCAGCAAAGCAACGCTACATTTATCTATCAATCAGTTAATTGATGATAAAAACACCTTCTATTTCCCCTCTTACGAAATGGTGCAGGACGACCTGCGCGACTACCGTTTCTACGCCACCGATCTTTGCCATCCCTCTGAGTCGGCAGTGACCTACATCAGCGAAAAACTGACCGAAGCATTCTTTACCAAAGAAACGCAAGAGCGAATGAAAGAGGTGGTGAAAGAGAATAAGGCGAAGGGGCACCGAAAGAATGCGCTAATTAGTTAATATGCCAATGTGCTAATTAAGAGGGGTGCGATACAGCATAAAAACATTCGTCTCAGAAATAGATCTCCTTATAAACAAACTCAGTGTGAGTTTGCCTAATCTGAATTTCAGAATACAGCATACACACACTGAGTGTAAGTATAAAGTTTGATTTCTTCACGAAACCATGAATTATTTTGCCAAAGCGGCCACTGCGATAGAATACAGTTTCGTTTTGGTGGAATCGCCACGTGAAGAGAGCACGCAAGGAACCTTGGCACCCATCACGAAAGCAGCGATTTCGGAGTGGTCGAATTTGGTGCAGCACTTGTAGAACACGTTGGCACTCTCGATGTTCGGGAAGAGCAAGCAGTCGGCGTCACCAGCCACTTCACCAGTCATCTTCTTAATTTGGGCAGCTTCCTTGTCGATAGCCAAATCCAATGACAACGGTCCATCGATGATAGCACCTGAAATCTGACCTCTTTCAGCCATCTTGGCAATCAGAGCAGCATCAACGCAAGCCTGCATACCTACAGACATCTGCTCGGTGGCAGCCAGAATAGCCACTTTCGGTTTGGCAATCTCCAATGATTTAGCTGTGCTAATCAATGAAGACAGGATTTTCTGTTTCTGCTTGAAATCGGGAGCGGGGATAATGGCGCAGTCGCTCACGCACAGCAACTTATGATACTGCGGATTTTCGATAACAGCCATGTGCAACAGGGTGGCGTTGGCGGGGCAAAGACCACGTTCCTTGTTCAGGATAGCGCGCATGTACTTGTCGGTGGGCAGCAAACCCTTCATCAGGATTTCGCCTTCGCCAGCATTGATCAAGTCGCAGCTCTTGGCAGCAGCCTTGGTATCCACGCTTTCGTGAACAATATTGAACATGTTCACGTCAATTTTCAAATTGGCACACACCTGCTTGATAGTGTCGGTATCGCCTACCAAAGTAGCATCTACAATACCCATTTCCACAGCATGGTGAACGGCGTCGATAGTGTGTTCGTCATTGGCGTATGCTGCCACTAATCTTTTTTTCGGTTTGGATTTTACCAGTTCAATAACCTGGTCTAATTTTGTAATGTTCATAGTATCAGTATTTTTAAGGTTTCCTATTTGAATGCGCAAAATTACGATTTTTTTTGTATTTTTGCAGCGCAAAAGCAAGCCACTTTAGCTCAGTTGGTAGAGCGACGCATTCGTAATGCGTAGGTCGCGAGTTCAAGTCTCACAAGTGGCTCTGAAAGGCGGTGAAAACCGCCTTTTTTATTGATGTCTCACCCACTTCCATATTTCTTTCCAGCTCACTTTCTTGCCATACATCAGGATGCCGGTCCGATAAACTTTGGCGGCGAACCACACCACAAAGACGAAGAACAGCAGCATCAGCACCATCGACAGCAGCAGCTCCCACAAAGGCACTCCCGAGGGCAAGCGCGTAAGCATGGCCACCGGTGAACTCAGCGGTATGATGGATAACCAGAAGGCCAACTGACCATTAGGATTGTCGGCGATAGGCATCACCAGCACAATGGTCAGCAACAGCGGCATGGTTATCGGCATGGTCAGCTGGGCGGAGTCCGTTTCGTTGTCGGCGGCGGAACCCACAGCGGCAAACAAAGCCGAATACATCAGATAGCCCGTCAGGAAGTAGAAGAGGAAGCACAGAATCATCTCCGTGAACGAAATCGGGAAATAATTGCTGATTTCGGCAAAGATGCCGGCATCCATGGTGTCCCCGGCTACCAGTTGACTGTTGTTCACAGCCTCCATCACCTGTTCAGTATCCACTCCACTCGCATCCAAGAACTTTTCCGGAGCAGCAATCTGCACCCCCACCAAAATCACCGACGTGAAGACTACCCATATCAGGAACTGCGTCAGGCCTACCAAAGCGATACCGATAATCTTGCCTAGTAGCAACTCAATAGGTCTAACTGAGGAAATCAGCACCTCCACAATACGGTTGTTCTTCTCTTCCAGCACGCCTCGCAGCACCTGTCCCGAGAAAAAGAGGACGACGAAATAAATGATGAAACCGCAAATCATACCGATAGTCTTGTTCATCTCCGCCATGCTTTCCTTCTCGTCACCATATTCGTCAATCTGAATCATGGTAATTTCCGAACGAGCCAAATCCTTGATTGTTTTGTATTTATCCAAATCTATATGGAAAGAATCCTGCAACACATGATCGAAGAACATATTGTTGATCTGGCTTTCCAATTCGGAACGCAGGTACATGGAAGGCT